>WBZP01000162.1_pt2 | contig 68256 bp, 54 predicted proteins | sample 5204301 | NCBI WGS metagenome assembly WBZP01 (sample SAMN12412401, study PRJNA552823) | activated sludge metagenome | isolation source: activated sludge from nitrification reactor of wastewater treatment plant... | place: USA: Pennsylvania | collected 2017 | reverse complement strand
AGCTGTTGCAATGATTACAGGCTTCACCATCGGGTGTGCGGTTTTCGCAGTTGATGGTCTTTGCCAGGATGCGGGCGCAGGTGGTTTTACCCACTCCCCGCGGACCACAAAACAGGAAGGCATGGGCCAGCTGGTTGTTATTGATGGCATTCTTCAGCGTGGTGGTGATATGGGACTGCCCCACCACGGTGGAAAAATTCTGCGGACGGTATTTTCTCGCTGAAACGATGAAGGTATCCATGAATAGCTTTCCTTTAAATTGCCTCCCGCAAAACTAACCGCTTACCGCAACAATCTCAAATCAAAATGGGATGCCGCTCGAATGGCCGGTTCCGGTCGAACAGGTAACGGTAAGTGGCCAGGTTCCGGCTTTTGAAGGTATCCCCGAAATGCTCCACCACATTCAGCATTTTGGGGTTGAAATCACCAATCCACTGCATTTCATACGCAATATACCGCTGGCCCGGCCGCTGAATAACCCGCTGGCATTCACCAATCAGGTAGGCATCCACCCCCTTGCCCTGCCATTCGGGTACCACCCCAAAAACCAGTCCGGTGAATTTACGGGCCGGAGAGAAACGTTGCCGCAGCAGGAAATGCAGTTTCTGCAGCAGTCCGAAACGGCCGTTGAAATGTTTGAAGTACTGATTCAGATCGGGCAGGTTGAGAAAGATACCCACCGGTTCAGCCCCGTGAAAGGCGAAGTAGGTGATTTTTTCATCAATCACCGGTTTCATCTTGCGGAACATCGCTTCTACCTGCTCATTCGTAAGTTGTTTCAGTCCGCCATGCCCCGCCCACGCTTTATTATACACAGTGGCGAACGCCTTTGCAAAAAAGGGCAGTTCTTTTTTATTAAAATGCCGGCAGCTGAATGCCGGATCAGCGGCTATGAGTGCATGACGCTCTTTGATCCGGGGAGACAGGGGCGCCATCGGATCAAAAGCATAGCAGACCTGGTTAAAGAAAACCCTGAACCCGTACTGTTCAAACAGCTCCCTGTAGTAAGGCGGGTTATAATTCATGCCATAAAGCGGCGCATGAAATCCTTCCGTTACGAGCCCCCACCAGCGGTCGCGTTCTCCGAAATTAATGGGACCATCCATCGCCTCCATCCCTTTCTCTGCCAGCCATTCACGGGCCGTATCAAAAAGAAGCGTGGCAGCCTCCTGGTTATGAACACATTCAAAAAAACCAATCCCCCCCACCGGAACCGTATCTCCCTTGTTTTTGTAGCGGCTGTTCGTAAAAGCAGCAATGCGCCCAGCAGGCTGGCCCTGATCATCCATCAGCAGCCAGCGGGTTACTTCCCCGAAACGAAAGGCCTTGTTACGGGCAGGATCAAACACATCCTGGATGTCTTTATTCAGCGGACGGATCCAGTGCGGGTCGTTCTTATACAGGCGCACCGGCAATTCAAGGAATTGCTGCGCAAGGGCCGGTGAACTGACGGGAATAATCTGCATGGGCCGGAAAAGTAATACAAAAAATAATGGGAAGGGGATAAAGCGTCCTTCCACCATCCGGTTGCCTGGCAGCTGACAGCTCCAGCCGGGTTAAAAAAAAGAACCATCAAGCTGACTGGTTTCCTGCCTGAGCAGGTTCCGCAACCCGATGGTTCCGTGGCATCACTACTTCCCGATTTACCAGGTTTCATGTGCCTTCAAAAACCTCATTTCCCTAAAGATTTGCTGTTTCTGAATTCTTGTATAAAGATATATTCCACTCCCCTCCTTTTCCAACTTTTTTCCCGTTTAGTTATGCACCTCCTGAGCACAGAAAAATGCACATTTCTTTGCGGAAAAAATAGTCTTTACCGGATGAGGCGCAGGCTGAAGGGATACCGGTATACTTCGTTGTCGGCCGCCCGGATAGTAGCCACAATCACCAGTACCAGGTTGATGAGTCCGATGACCCATATAAAGAAAATACCGATGATGCTGATGAACAGGAGCACACACAGGATCAGCAGGGTAAGCTGGAAATTCAGTGACTCTTTTGCATGTGCGGCCACATAGGCCGATTCCTCTTTTTTGAGGAGATAGATGATCAGCGGCGGAATAAAGCCCAGCCCCACCACCAGGCAGAGAATATGAGAAAGGATCGCCAGCAGGCGTTCGTTATCCGCTGGCTGGTAATTGTCCCCGGTAGATTGGTTCATGGCTGATAGTTTTTATTGATGATACCAGTGATATATCAATTAATATAGGTATTTTAATCTCGAAGCCCTTGTAGCCATAGCATTGACCCTGCTTTCTTTTTTGTCTTGAAACAAAAAAATTCAAGGCTGCAGAAAGCGCGTTTCTAAACAAGCTACCTAATCCTACATATCACTTCGGAAGCACGAGCCAAATTTAACTTCCTTTTGACTGAGCAGCAGGCGCTGCGGCAATCTTCGCTTCCGGCACCACATTACTTACCGGCCGGGTGCTTTTAAGATAGGCGAAGATCGCTTTCAGGTCTTCGTCCCGGATGTTGCGGTAGTTCTGCCAGGGCATGGGTGGCAGGATCGGACGTGCATTATCCAGTCCTTTGAATTTACCCTCCGTTAACGCCTTGCGGAACTGGTCTTCCGTCCAGTTGCCGATACCCGTGGGGTCGCTGGTGATATTTGCGGCATAGGTTTGCCCCCAGGGACCTACCGCCGTTGTAAGATCAGCGCTGAGCGCCACCCAGCCGTTTGCTGTTAGCCCTGAGGCCGGTGCAGGGAGTGCAGCGTTTGCAGGATGACCCGACAGCAGCAATTCGGGAATCAGTTCCGGACCCTGCGGACCCATCCGTTTCGGACTGTGACAATCATGACAGCCCATAATGCCCACCAGGTAAGCACCCCGGGCTACGGGCGTTTCTGCTGCTGGTTGAACAGTTTCAGGTGCTGCTGCAGCCGGTTGGTTGGATGAAGGCTGACAGGAACAGAAAAAAACGGTAGCCACCGTCATGAAAAAAAGAAAACGACACATAGCTGTATACAGTTTGATGAACATGACAGTTTTCGCAGGAGGGAGAAGACTGAGGAAGTGATTTTAAAGATAAACATCCGACCGAACAATACAAATAAAGTTGACAGAAAGGTAATTGCACAATAAATTACCAGGGTAAATCAGTTGTATGACACATACCATACTCGGTGCCGGCGGGGCGGTGGGTAATGAACTCGCCCGGACGCTGTCGCAATCAGGATGCCCGGTAAAACTGGTGGCCCGGAACCCGCGGCAGGTAACCGGCGGGGAAAGCTTATTCACCGCAGATCTGCTGGATGGATTGCAGGTGATGAAAGCGGTGGAAGGATCATCCGTTGTGTATTTATGTGCAGGGCTGCCTTATAAAACATCGGTTTGGAAAACTGCCTGGCCTGTGGTGATGGACAATGTGCTGCATGCCTGCCAGGTACACCGTGCCCGGCTGGTATTTATGGACAATATGTACATGTATGCGCCGGACGCTTTGCCGCATATGACCGAATCATCCCCCGTAGCCCCCTGCAGTGAAAAGGGGAAAGTGCGCGCTCAGATTGCCGCCAAACTGATGGAACGGGTGGAGCAGGGAAAACTGGAAGCCCTGATTGCCAGGGCGGCCGATTTTTACGGACCCGCCGTGAGCACCAGTATGCTGCAGATAACGGTGGCGGATAACCTGAAAAAAGGGAAAAAAGCAATCTGGATTGCAGATGCCGGCCGCAAACACTCCTTTACCTATACCCCGGATATCGGGAAAGCGCTGGCCCTGCTGGGAAACACCCCCGACGCGTTCAACCAGGTATGGCACCTGCCTACTGCACCTGATCAGCTCACCGGCAGGGAATGGATCGGGAAAGTGGCAGAAGCGATGGGTGTAACGCCCGCTTACCGCGTGATGCCGGTCTGGATGCTGGGTGTACTGGGCCTGTTTATTCCCGTACTGGGTGAACTGAAAGAGATGGCCTACCAGCAGCAACGCGATTATTTTTTCGACAGCAGTAAGTTCAGCAGCCGCTTCGGGATGCAGGCCACACCGGTGGAAACCGGCATCCGGGCGATGGTTGCGGCTGCGGGCAGCTGACGGTTCAGTACAGATCCGCTGAACACGGGCTGCCGGATAGAGCGAATGCCCGGCCCTGCCGGCAGCAGCGAAAGCCGGGACCACCGCCGAGGAAAGCATATCCGCCGACAGCCCCCGGTTAACGATGTTTCAGTACCTTCCTAAAAATTGCCTATGCCATCCTTTCTCCTCGCCCTCGACCAGGGCACTACCAGTTCCCGGGCCATTGTATTCAACGAATCGGGCGCCATCATTTCGGTAGCCCAGAAAGAATTCACCCAGTATTTTCCGCAGCCCGGATGGGTGGAGCACGACCCCATGGAAATATGGAGCACCCAGCTGGGCGTGGCGGCGGAAGCCATCAGCAAGGCCGGACTAACACCTGCGGATATACGCGCCATCGGCATCACCAACCAGCGGGAAACCACGGTGGTGTGGAACAGGACTACCGGTAAGCCCGTGTACAATGCCATTGTTTGGCAGGACCGCCGTACCGCCCCCTTTTGTGAAGAACTGAAGCAACGGGAAGTGGAAAATGTAATCCGGCAAAGCACCGGCCTGGTGATAGACGCCTATTTCAGCGGCACCAAAATCCGGTGGATACTGGACCAGGTTCCCGGCGCCCGTGCACTGGCCGAGAAAGGGGAACTCTGCTTCGGCACCATCGACAGCTGGCTGCTCTGGAACCTCACCGGCGGCGAAGTGCATGCGACGGATGTGAGTAATGCCAGCCGCACAATGCTCTGCAATATTCATACCGGTCAATGGGACGGCCAGTTGCAGGATATCCTGGGCGTGCCGGGTAATATGCTGCCTTCGATCCGGAGCAGCAGCGAAATTTATGGCTACACTGCCGGCGCATTCAGCAATACGCGTATACCCGTTGCCGGTATGGCCGGCGATCAGCAGAGCGCCTTGTTCGGGCAGCTGTGTACACAACCCGGCATGGTGAAGAATACCTACGGCACCGGTTGTTTCATGCTGATGAATACCGGTGAAATACCCGTACAATCGAACAATAACCTGCTCACTACGATCGCGTGGAAAGTGAACGGCATCACGCAGTACGCACTTGAAGGCAGCGTGTTCATCGCGGGGGCGGTTACCCAATGGCTGCGCGACGGGCTGGGCATCATCCGCCAGTCGGCAGAGATTGAATCACTGGCCGCTCAGACAAGCAGCAACGACGGCGTGTATTTTGTGCCGGCCTTTGTGGGCCTGGGCGCTCCTCACTGGAAGCCGGATGCCACCGGCACCATTACCGGACTTACCCGGGGCAGCACTGCCGCGCACATCGCCCGTGCCGCGCTGGAGAGCATTGCGTATCAGACGATGGATGTACTGAAAGCGATGGAAAGCGATGCCGGTATCTCCATCAAAGAGCTGCGGGTGGATGGGGGCGCCACGGTGAACAACCTGCTGATGCAGTTCCAGAGTGATATACTGAATACGCCGGTGTTGCGGCCGCGCATCACCGAAACCACGGCACTGGGGGCGGCCTACCTGGCCGGACTGGCAACCGGATGCTGGAGCAGCCTGGATGAACTGCAGCAGCAATGGCAACTGGATACCCGCTTCCAGCCTGCCATGCAGGAAGCCACCCGAAACGACCTCAAAAAGGGATGGGAAAAAGCGGTAAGAGCCACTCTTTGTCCATAAACAACCGTTCACCGATTCATGAACCGCGCTCAATCCATAATAAGCCTGCAAACCCAGCCCCACTGGGATATCCTTGTAATCGGCGGCGGCGCCACGGGACTCAGCTGCGCGCTGGATGCGGCCAGCCGGGGATACAAAACCCTGCTGGTGGAAAAAAACGATTTTGCCAAAGGTACTTCCAGCCGTTCCACCAAGCTGGTACATGGCGGCGTACGTTACCTGGCCCAGGGCAATATCAGGCTCGTGCGGGAAGCGCTGCATGAACGCGGCCGGCTGATCCGCAATGCCCCGCATGTGTGCACCCGAAAAGCGTTTGTGGTTCCCTGTTATAAATGGTGGCATGCCTGGTATTATGGCGCCGGACTATGGCTATACGAATTCCTTTCCGGCAAATGGAGCCTGGGCCCCACCCGGTTACTATCGGTAAAGAACACCCTCAAACACCTGCCCTCCCTTTCAGCACAACAACTAAGAGGCGGCATCCTCTATTTCGACGGATGTTTTGATGACACCCGGCTGGCCATCAACCTGGCACAAACAGCGGCCGAACAGGGCGCCACCGTGCTCAACTATGCGGGTGTTACTTCTTTTGTAAAAGAAAAAGGATCGATCACAGGCGCCTGTGTATACGATTCCATCGGCGGCCATACCTATACCGTAAAAGCCAAAGCGGTGATCAATGCCACCGGCGTGTTTGCGGATGAGCTGCTCAAACTGGCTGAAAACAAGGCGATGGAAACCATCGTACCCTCGCAGGGTATTCACCTCGTGGCAGACAAACGTTTTTTCTCCGGCGATGCCGCCCTGATGATTCCGGAAACGGATGACAAAAGGGTATTGTTTGCCGTTCCCTGGCACGACAAAGTGTTGCTGGGCACCACCGATACTTTCATGGACCATATCGCGGAGGAACCCACTGCCCTGCCTTCCGAAGTGGACTTTGTGATCAGTCATATCAACCGTTACCTGTCGGTGCCCCTCAGCCGCGGGGATATCAGCAGCGTTTTCGCCGGTCTTCGGCCGCTGGCTAAAAACAAGGGTGCGGGAAAAACATCCGTGATGCCCCGGGATCACCAGGTGGAGGTGTTGGCTTCCGGGCTGATCCATGTTACCGGCGGAAAATGGACCACCTGCAGAAGTATGGCAGAACATGCCCTTGACAGGGCTGCGAAGCATGCGGGATTACCCCCGGCGCCCTGCCGCACGCGGAACCTGCGGATTCACGGATGGTGTGCAACGATGCATGAGGCGGACCATCTCGCTATCTACGGCGCGGACGCGGCCGGCATCCGGCAGCTGATGGAGCAGGATGAAAAATGGAGTACACCCATTCATAAAAACTATCCCTACACGGCTGCTGAAGTACTGTGGATGGTACGTCATGAAATGGCCATCACCACGGAAGATATTTTATCGAGGCGATTGAGACTGCTTTTCCTGGATGCGGCGGCTGCGGTGGAAGCAGCGCCGGTAGTGACCAGAATCCTGGCGGATGAACTGCAACAGAACAGTAACTGGATGGAGGAGCAGCTAGCCCGGTTCAATGAAGTGGCGAAGGGATATATGTTGCTGTAATAGATTTCCGAAGTTTTAAAAACTTCGGAAACCTGCTAACGATAACCTGTTGTAGAGCTAACCTTAAACCATTAAACTGTTAAACCTCTTAAACTTTTTCTCCATGACTCCTTTTCTCGCAGAACTCACCGGCACCGCCCTCCTGATGATTTTTGGCAGCGGCGTGGTAGCCAATGTGGTGCTCACCGGCACGAAAGGAAATGGCAGCGGCTGGATCGTGATTACGTTTGGCTGGGCCATGGGCGTATTCGTAGGAGTGTACAGCACGGCGGCTTTCAGCGGCGCCCATCTCAACCCGGCAGTGACCCTGGCGCTGGCCATGAAAAGCGGCGACTGGTCTCTCCTGCCGCAGTATCTGCCTGCGCAGTTCCTGGGAGCCATGCTCGGCAGCGGCATCGTGTGGCTGAGTTACCGGCAGCATTTTGATCAAACCACGAACCCCTCCCTGCAACTGGCCGTGTTCTGCACTGCCCCGGCTATCCGGAGTCCGTTCCATAATTTTATCACTGAGTTCACCGGCACCTTCGTATTAATTACCGGCGTCCTGTTTCTCACCGGACCGGAAACCAAACTGGGTTCACTGGATGCCTTACCTGTTGCACTGCTCGTGCTGGGGGTCGGACTTTCCCTGGGCGGCCCCACGGGCTATGCCATCAACCCGGCCCGCGACCTGGCTCCCCGACTCCTGCATGCCCTGCTGCCGATCAAGGGTAAAGGCGGAAGTGACTGGGGTTACAGCTGGATACCGGTGCTGGCACCTTTCGCCGGGGCAGCAGCAGCAGCAGCCATGCAACAATGGTTGTTCTGAACGGGATGAGGGGGCTGCGCAGATAAGTTTGTAAAAAACGAATTACCTAATTTTACAGGCATTCACATCCCATGATCAGAAAAAAAGGTTGGTGGCTGTTCCTGCTGGCGGGCAATTTGCTGTGCAGTGATCTGCACGCGCAGTTCAACCGTTACATCATCCGCCTTACCAATAAATCGGGTAACTCCTACAGCCTTTCCAACCCCACCGCCTTTTTATCACAACGGGCGATCGACCGCCGCCTGCGCTACAATATCCCCCTGGATGAATCCGACCTGCCCATCCCGCCTCGTTACCTGGACAGTATCCGGCAGGCCGGCAGTGTGACAATTCTCAATACCAGCAAATGGCTGAACCAGGTATGTATCAGCACCAGCGATGCGGCCGCGCTCACCCAGATCAGTGGTTTTCCTTTTGTGGCAACCGTTGAACCCATCGCGGCAAGACTGCTGGATGGACGACGGCCGGTGAATAAAAGACTGGACCTGACCCGCTCGGAAGAACCGGTAACACCCACCACTCCGCTGAGCAGCTCCGATTATTATGCCTACGGATCTTCCTACAACCAGGTACGCCTGCACAATGCGGAATTCCTCCACAACCTTGGTTTCCGCGGACAAAACATGCGCATTGCGGTGATGGATGCCGGGTTCAGGAACCTGCTTTCCCTGCCTACTTTCGACAGTATCCGTAACAATGGCCAGGTACTGGAAACCTGGGATTATGTGGACCAACAGGCAAGTGTAGACGAAGACGACAGTCATGGTATGAAATGCCTCAGCACGATCGCGGCCAATATGCCCGGCAATTTTGTGGGCACTGCTCCCGGCGCCAGCTTTTTGCTGTACCGCACCGAAGACGCTTTTTCTGAATACCCGGTGGAAGAACAAAACTGGACTGCAGCGGCCGAACGTGCCGACAGCCTGGGAGCTGATCTGTTCTCCACCTCCCTGGGCTATACCACTTTCGACAACCCGCAGTTCGATTACAGTTACAGCGACATGACCGGTAACCGCACCCTGATGGCCCGCGCCGCCAACCTCGCCGCCAAAAAGGGCATCCTGGTGGTGGCCGCGGCAGGGAACGAGGGCAACAGTTCCTGGCGGTACATCGCCACCCAGGGTGATGCCGACAGCGCGCTCACCATCGGCGCCGTAAATGTGAACCGGGTGGTAGCCAGTTTCAGCAGTTACGGACCCAACAGCGATGGCCAGATCAAACCCGATGTGGCTGCCATCGGTTCCAACGCCATTGTAGCCGGTACTACCACCGGGCAGCCGGTGGCCGGCAACGGCACTTCCTATGCCACGCCCATCATGGCCGGAATTGTTACCTGCCTCTGGCAGGCATTTCCAGAACTGAGTAACCTGCAGCTGATGGAAGCATTGCGGAAAAGTTCCGACCGTTATACTAATCCCAACGACCGTAGCGGATATGGCATTCCGGATGTGAAAAAAGCGTTTGCGGATATTGTTACACAGCTGCATACCCGATCGGCTAACGTAGACCAGTGCGTGGCCCGGATCCAGCTGAGTGTCAAAGCGGGGCAGGATATGCAGGTGGTACTGGAAAGAAAACTCCCTTCCGACAGCAGCTTTACCACCCGATCATCGCAGGCATTCAGCGGCGCTTTCAGCACACGGGTGTTCAGCTTTAATGATAATCTTGCGGGTTTTACCGGCGGTATTACCATCCAATACCGGGTAAAAATGATTATCGGCACGGATACCAGCTTCTACCTGGATACCCTGAACCTCGCTTACAGTAATGCCTGCGCCCCCGTGAACGAACGGATCATCTGCCCGAATACCCCTACCTATTTTTCGATTGAAAACTCCGCCCCGGGTTCTGTTCTCCGCTGGCAGGTGGATTCCGGCAACGGCTTCACAGATATTACAGATAATACCCAATACAGCGGTGCAGCGTCTACGGTACTTATCCTCCGGAATATCCCGGATAGCTGGTACGGCTACCGCTATCGCTGCCGGCAGGGAGAAGGCCCCGCAGCCGTTTTCAGCAACCCGGTTACGCTGAAATTTGCGATGAGCTGGAACGGACAGGTGAGTACCGCCTGGGAAGACAGCCGCAACTGGGGATGTGGCACGGTACCCTCCGGTTTTGTAGACGTACTGATAGAAGGCGAACCCTCGCTCTACCCCGTGGTCAGCTTCCCGGCGGCCTGCCATTCGCTGACCACCGCGCCCGGTAGTTCCGTTACCGTAAAAACCGGCGCTGTCCTGCAGATTACCGGCCCCTGATGCGCCCTTCCGGACGGCACAAAAAATACCTGAACCGATTTGAGTATTCGGATGTCAACCCTTACCTTTGCCGCCGAAATTCAGTACATGCCTGAGCTGCTCCGGCAGGCGGGAATGGAAGGATGAACGGGGATTTTTGAATCCCCGGTTGAAAATCAATCATCAGACATCCTAAATCATACATTTTTATGGCCAATACAGGTAAAGTAAAATCAGTAATCGGCGCCGTAGTAGACGTGCAGTTCGAAAGCGGCAGCAAACTCCCCGAAATTTTAAACGCCCTCGAAATCAAACGTGAAAACGGTGATACGCTGGTACTGGAAGTACAGCAGCACCTGGGTGAGGACAGTGTTCGTACCATCGCGATGGACGGCACCGAAGGCCTGGTTCGGGGTACCGCGGTAACTGATACCGGTAAAGCCATAGCCATGCCTACCGGCGAAGCCATCAAAGGACGTCTGTTTAATGTAACCGGCGACGCAATTGACGGCCTGCCCCAGGTTGACAAAACCAAGGGCCGCCCCATCCACGCCAAACCGCCCATCTTCGAAGACCTGAGTACCGCCAGCGAAGTGCTGTTCACCGGTATCAAGGTAATTGACCTGATCGAGCCCTACGCAAAAGGTGGTAAGATTGGTCTGTTCGGTGGTGCAGGTGTGGGTAAAACCGTACTGATCCAGGAGCTGATCAACAATATCGCGAAAGCGTACAGCGGTTTATCCGTATTTGCCGGTGTAGGTGAGCGTACCCGTGAAGGAAATGACCTGATGCGTGAAATGATTGAAGCCGGCATTATGAATTACGGCGACAAATTCAAGCACAGCATGGAAGAAGGCGGCTGGGACCTGAGCGCTGTAAACCTGAAAGACCTCGAAGAGAGCAAGGCCACCTTCGTATTCGGCCAGATGAACGAACCCCCGGGCGCCCGTGCCCGTGTGGCACTCAGCGGTCTGACTGTTGCTGAATATTTCCGGGATGGCGATGGTACCGGGCAAGGCAAAGACATTCTGTTTTTCGTAGATAACATTTTCCGTTTCACCCAGGCAGGTTCTGAAGTTTCGGCGCTGCTGGGCCGTATGCCCTCCGCGGTAGGCTACCAGCCTACACTGGCCACGGAGATGGGTCTGATGCAGGAAAGGATCACCTCCACCCGCAACGGTTCCATCACCTCCGTACAGGCGGTGTATGTACCGGCGGATGACTTAACCGATCCCGCTCCGGCCACCACCTTTGCGCACCTGGATGCTACCACCGTACTGAGCCGTAAGATTGCGGATCTGGGTATCTATCCTGCGGTGGATCCCCTGGATTCAACCTCCCGGATCCTCACTCCGCAAATCGTGGGTGATGCTCACTATAACTGCGCGAATCGCGTGAAACTGATTCTGCAGCGTTATAAGGAACTGCAGGACATCATCGCGATCCTCGGTCTTGATGAACTGAGCGACGAAGATAAACTCACCGTATCCCGCGCCCGTAAGGTACAGCGCTTCCTCAGCCAGCCTTTCCATGTGGCGGAAGCCTTTACCGGTCTGAAAGGTGTACTGGTTCCGATTGAAGAAACCATCCGTGGTTTCAACATGATTATGGACGGTGAAGTGGATGAATATCCGGAAGCCGCTTTCAACCTGGTAGGTTCCATCGACGATGCCATTGAAAAAGGCAAGAAACTGATGGCACAGGCACAAGCATAACCAATGTGCAAATGTGCCCATGAACCAATATGCCAATGAGGGCTGGTTCAGCATTTGCACATTTGCATATTTTCACATTTGCACATTTATTGTATGACTTTAGAAATTTTAACTCCCGAACGGAAAATTTTCAGCGGCGATGTGTACGGTGTACAGTTGCCTGGTACCACCGGCCTCTTTGAAGTGCTGGACCGTCACGCTCCGATGGTGAGCGCACTGAAAGCCGGCAAGCTGAAAATATTGACTGACAAAAACAACACCGTAAGCTATACAATCCAGGGAGGTTTTGCGGAAGTTATCAATAACAAAACTACGGTACTGGTGGAAGGCGCTGAAGAGGCCTGATACCATTATGACTTTCTATTGATCCCGCAGTGAAAAACGCTGCGGGATTTTTTTATTCCCCCGGTTGAAAGATGTCTTTGAAAATATTGGTTTTGTCCAGTTCTTCAATATCACTCAGTTCCAGTTCAATGGCCCGGGTGCTTTTGTGAATTTCGAGCAGGGAAAGGACGATGGATACGAGCAGGCAGATGAGGCTGGCCGCGAATATCCAGTGCGCAGGCTGCATCCATCCACGGAACAGCGTGTACATACAGAGTACACAGCAGAGAAAACTCAATACGCCAAAGGCCTGCATATACCGGATCAGGTTGAGTCGCGTGCGGATATTCCGGATCTGCCGCAGCAGGTGCTTCTCTTTTTCACCCCGCATATACTCATCATGCAGCCGGCGCACCAGCGTAGCCAGGGAGAGAAAGCGGTTGGTGTAGGCCAGCATCAGCAGGGTGATGGCCGGAAAGAGCAGGGCGGGTGTATTGATGTTGATTTCAATCATAGCTTAAATGTACTGAAGCCCGGGATATATTACAATGCAGGTACCGCGGGGGGTGAAGCAGCCGTTTTCTTTTTCCGCTCCAGCCGCTGCCGGATATGATGCGCCGCCCACGCACTCCCCGCCCCAATGACGGCCCCGGCCAGTACGTCTGAAGGATAATGCACTCCCTGGTACATGCGGGCATAACCCACCGACGCCGCCCAGCAATAGGCCGGCACCACTACGTACCATTTCCGGTAAAGCAGGCTGAGAGAAGTAGCGGTGTTGAAAGCGGAAGAAGTATGCCCGGAGGGGAATGAGTACGGACTGCTTTCCGTTCGCTGCACGATGAATGGCCAGGTGATATAAGGCCGGTCGCGTTGAACAATGCGCTTGGTGCCCTGCGTGATCAGGGTGGATAGCAGGTATCCACCCGCCATCCAGGCAGCATCCCGTTGCATTTTCTTATCCCTGCGGATAATCCCCGCCGTGAGTATGGTGAGTGGCGCGGCTGCATTCACCACATACACACTGCCTGCCGCCACGTCACTCAGTCCGTTTTTAAACCCGGTTTCCCGGGCATTGATGGATTGCAGCAGGTTAATATCGATATTCTGTGCGCGAAGGGATGGCATCATTGCCATAGACAGCAGCAGGGTCAGCAAACTAAAACGCTCTTTCATAGATGAACGGAAAGGTAGGAATTATAACGATGGAAAGGGGAACGTCGGGCTTGCGCGGAATATTTCCAGTCAGCCGACGATCATTAATGCGAAACTGCAGTAATGCTCATCGCAGGTTTTTCATAGAAAATGGATGATTGAGCATTCACTGTTGTCCGGAAAAGCTAGTGCGATTCTCGTAGAACCCTTTTCTAGTCTTACTTATACGTGATGCTTGACTAATGGGGCTTGCTTTTAATGAGTATCTGAAGACTTGAAGAGTGTTTCCCAGTTTATATAAAAGATGATTTGAAATGAAGGCTGACTGCTATTTTTCACCAGTACCTCTGGGAGCGCCTCAGCCGGTTCGGTACCCACCAAAGGTGGGGATTCGAAAAATGCGCAGCATATTTTTCGAAAGAAGCGGGTGTAGCGCGGACAGAGGTACGCTGCCTGCCGGCAGTGGAGGCAAAAGCCTTGATATGAGAAAATTTTACCGTTAATAGTACTGTTATAAGGCAATCGTGCATTTCATTTCCAATGCTATTTATTAGGCTTTGAGTATCCGATTTCTTATGCTCAACGCTATTGAGGCTGTAACAGCAATTTCCGCTTTAAACATCGGGGTTGCGCGGGATGTTCCTAGTCACCGGAAGGTAAGTGCTGCGAAACCACCGCCGGGACATCGGTGGAACTCCATTGAAAATTGATTATTGAGCATTGAATATTGAAAATTGTATTGCTTCTGACTTGCGCGGAAGCTTCTGCATTTTTCGGGATGAATAATACTAAACCACCGCCGGGGTATCGTCGGGGTTGCGCGGAATGTTCCCGGTCACCGGAAGGTAAGTGCTGCGAAACCACCGCCGCGACAAAAAGGGCTGTACCCGCAGGCTGCTGACAGCATTTCGTAAATAAGTACCTGTGGGTACTCAGGCAACTCCTTACATGCTGATCAGCGTGAACCTGTGGTACAGCCTTTATGATTCATCAAAAAAACGCCTATTGAATTTTCACTGTAAAACCGCCGATATCTTTCGTCGTAAGATCGGTGGATGATTTGGCATCATTCACGCCATCGGCCAGTGCCTTGTTGGGAGGTGTGGCACCGTAATGGCGGAGCGTGATCTGCAATTTGCCGGTAGAAACCGCGCCGGTGGTCCAGCGGCTGGTGAGACCAACCGGTATTCCGTTGGCATCCGTATCATAATTGCCGATGCTGAGGTTGGCTCCGCCTTCCACCTCATAATAAAAACGATGGGCATCGGCTTCTTCAGCCACCTCATTCGAAATGGTATCAGCGGGGCTTACCGTTTTATTCAATAAAAGCAACTCGGCGTCATATACAGTAGAGGTTGCCAGTACAATTTCTTCAATAGTGGCAGCGGCGCCTCCGGGACCGTCAATATCTTCAAACTTATACTGCAATGTGGCCCCGCCGGTAACGGGTGTAAGTTTCACCAGCAGGGTGGTGATCACTTCTTCCTCATTGGGTTCTTCCGGCTTATCTTTTTTACAGGAAGTAAAGAAGAGAGAAGCACTGCAAAGGAAAACGGCGGAATAGAAAATTTTTTTCATGTTAACTGTTGGTTTGATGTTTTTGAAATGGAATTTTAATCCGGACGCCTATGTTGCGTCCTGTTTCATCGGTGAAATACCGGAAACTGTTCAGGTAATCCCGGTAGCGGGTGTTGAGCAGGTTACTGATACTCACGCCCAGTGTTACCGGCCAATGGCCGAGTTTCAGCACGGTGGAAGCATCGAAAGCCAGCAGCGTATAAGCAGGAGGCGCCTCTTTGTAATCCTGTTTACCCTGCCGTGTTTCATCCGGTACCCGGTTCTGCCGCATTACCTGCTGTACATTCAATGAAATGTCGGTGTTGCTGATACGTTTGCCATCCTTTAACCGGTAACGCAATTCAACACTGTAGCGGTCGGACGGCATCCAGATCAGCCAGTCATCCGTGTTCCGGTCACGCGCGCGCAGCAGCGATGCCCGGGCCTGCAGTTCCCACTGCCGCAAAAACTGCCATTGCACAGATGCATCCGCCCCGGTGAGCAGGGCATCGGTTTGCTGGTACACGGTTTTGGGGAAGGCGCCGGCGATGGTCAGTACCGGGCTGTCGGGTACGGGCCTGCGGTAAATAAAATCGTCTATCCGGTTCCGGTAGAGATTCAGTTCTGCCCGGATGCCAGCCTCCTCCAGGTTCAGCTGCATCCCGGCTGCGAGGTTGAAAGCCCTTTCTGTTTTGAGTGCCATATTACCCTGTTCGTAGGTGGCGGTCCCATGATGGATACCATCGCTGAGCAGTTCATTCACATGCGGTGCGCGGCTGGCCAGGGCTGCATTGATATTCAGCCGCAGGTGTTTACCGGCTTTATACGCCGCGTTGAAAGAGGAAGCCAGGGTGGAGAACCTGAAATCATTATTGACCAGCTGGCCGCCGGAACGCATGCGCTCCGTGGAAATGGTTTTATGATCAAAGCGGATGCCACCCTGCAGTTCCCACTGATGCCTGCTCCACTTTTCAATGTAATAACCCCCATACGTATACGAACGATAGGCCGGGATGAAGTATCGGCCGGAATAGGAATTATCCTGCTGCATGGCCGAAAGCCCCAGGATGCCGCTGAAATGATGGCTGCGGGGATGCTCCCAGGTGAGGTCCTGTGCAAGGGTAAGGATGCTCAGCACCATCTGCGGCGACTTGTTCGCCTGGCTTCTCACCACATCGTATTCCTCGCGGTGGTTGTACTGGGCAGACAACTGCAGACTGAACTGATGTCCTTTGTGCTGAAGGCTGGATGTGGATTTCAGCAGGCGGTGCAGTACTTCCTGGCGGGGCCGTTCAATGGCATAGGATTGTTCACCAGTGTAAACGTCAGCCGGGGCAGCGGCAGCAATAGCGGCACGCAGATCCGTCAGGTTGCCGATATGGGAGCCGCGGAAAATACCCAGCCGGGTACTGAACTGGCTGTAAAATAATTCGGAGCTAAACTGCTTTTTCCGGTAAGCGGCGGCTGCAGAAAAATTCAGTTCGCGGCTGGCGGTATTATTCAGCCGGTAACCGGGCGTGGCAGTGTTGCCCCCCTGCTTAAAGGTTCCCTGCACGCGAAACCTGAAACCGGGCAGGCGGCGGACTGCCTGTTCATACAAACCGGACACTACATACTGCTGATTATTGCTGAACCAGGCGGTATTGAGTTCACCGCGGCTGCCTTCCTGGATACTCAATGCTTTTGGCTGCACCAGCACCACTCCCCCGATAGCATCCGAACCATAGCGCAGCTCATCCACCCCTTTGATGACAGTGAGCCGGTCGGCAATGAAGGGATCAATTTCGGGTGCATGCTCATTCCCCCACTGCTGCCCTTCCTGCCGTACGCCGTTGTTGATGGTAAGTATGCGGTTGCCGTGCAAACCATGTATAACAGGTTTGGCGATAGTACTGCCGGTTTGCAGCAGGGTAACCCCGTTGATCCGGCTCAGGGCTTCCGCCAGTCCGCGGCTTTTTACCGCGTCCAGCCGGGCGGCAGACAAATCCTTTTTAAAACCGGTATTCGGTGTACCCAGCACTGATTCTACCGTTACTTCTTTCAGCGTGGAACGGAGATGGGGCAGCAGCAGATCGAGGTGATGGTTCTTTTCCAGCTGCAGCGACTTTTCCACGGTGCCGCAATCCACATGGCTCACCTGCACCTGGTATTGGCCGGCACACAGTCCTGTAAAGGAAAAATCACCATTGGCATCAGTGATACTGCTGAAAGCAGTCCCCTTCAGGAGCACAGTGGCGCCTGCGAGTTTTTCGCGTGAATCCGCATCTTCCACATGGCCGGATAGCCGGAGGGAACAGGTTTGTGCAGCCAGCGATGATGCCAGCAAAAATGACAAAGACAGTAGAACTATAGATTTCACCGCATGCTGTATGATATGAGGGAGTTCCGCCGGAAGGCGGAGAAAGGATAACCCGGTCAGCAGGCAGCAGCAGGAGGGCCCCGTAAACCGGAACGGCAGGAATAAACGGAAAGGATGTACGAAAAACCGATAGACACTGGGTCGGCGTACACAGCTGCAGGCGCCTGCAGCAGGGCATGTACAGATGGAATAAAGGGCGATTCAATCACCAGGTCAACCGGGCGGCAGTGCTGCCGGTCGGGCTGCATGCAATCCTTGCCTTTTGTGTCCTTACCGGCCACCATACAACCCGAATGCCGGGCAAACAGATCGTGCAGCCAGAGCCGGGGCGTACTCCCCAGCACCAGCAGCAGGAGCAGGAAGCCGGTAATCAGTTGCTGTATAGTCTTTTTTAAACGCACTCGATTTTTGAAACCTTGCTGCAAAAATAGCGGTATCCCGGTGAACAAACCCAAAAAAAATGTGAAAACCCCGTAGCACCAGCTGCGGAAGGCAGCTCATGCTACGGGGCTTACTTTAAAACAGCCGTTTAATTACTTAATTACCCGCTGCATAGGATTTACGCCGCCACCCCCACCACCGCGGGCGCCACGGCCGCGGGCTTTGAAGAGCTGGAAGCTGCCGGCACTTTCCACTGCAGGCCAGCTGTTATTCTTTTCGTTGATATCAGCGGTTTCCCGCATGGGATCGAGTTTGATCGAAGCAACTTCCTGGTTTTTGACAAACACGCGTGTTACTTTATTTTCATTTTTCCGCCAGATCTGGGCGGGAATGCGATCAGTTTCTTTGGTACCGTCTTTAAAAGTCCATTCCACAATGATGGGCATCACCATACCGCCTTTATTGCTGAAAGTCAGTTCATACAGGTGCTTATCACCAGCGATGGCCAGTTTTTCGGCATTGGTGAAAGTGTCTGGCTCGGCCACGGGCAACTCCACTTCCAGGGTACTGTCGTTGATCTTTACCAGGCCACGGTCGTAGTGCCAGTAAAAATCACGCAGGCTGGTATCGGCATCCGTTGCGAAAACAATGCGCTTGTCTTCGCGGTTACGGATTTTGGAGATATCATCAAAGGAATTGAGCTGCGGCTTGGCCGGGGTAAGTTTTGCCTTGCTGCCGCCGGGTTTGGGATTACCTCCTTCGAGGGTGAACTTAGCCCATTTTACGGTATCGAGTGAAATATCCACCGGATCGGTATTATAGAACCATCCGCGCCAGAACCAGTCGAGGTCTTCGCCGCTGGCATCTTCCATGGTGCGGAACAGATCAGCAGGGGTGGGATGTTTAAACGCCCAGCGGCGGGCATATTCCCTGAACGCGTAATCAAACAGGTTGCGGCCCATGATGGTTTCGCGCAGGATATTGAGCCCGGTAGCCGGCTTGGAATAAGCATTCGGACCGAACTGGATGATGTTCTCGCTGTTGGTCATAATAGGCTCCAGCTGGTCTTTCGGCAGCTTCATGTAGTCCACAATCTTATAGGCCGGACCTTTCCCTACCGGGAATTTATTATCCCAGAGTTCTTCAGAAAGATATTCCACGAATGAGTTAAGGCCTTCGTCCATCCAGGTCCACTGGCGTTCATCACTATTGATGATCATGGGGAAGAAATTATGCCCCACTTCATGGATTACCACCCCGATCATGCCATTCTTGGTGCCTTCGCTGTAGGTGCCGTCTTTTTCGCAACGGCCGAAGTTGAAGCAGATCATCGGGTACTCCATCCCGTTAGCCGCCTCGAGGCTTTGGGCTACCGGGTAGGGATAAGGTATCGTGAATTTTGAATAGGTTTTAATGGTATGCGCCACCAGCTTTGTGCTGTACCTGCGGTAGAGATTGTAGGCTTCCTTACCATAGGCGCTCATGCACATGACTTTCTTTCCTTCCACATTTACCGGCATGGCATCCCAGATGAATTTGCGGCTGCTGCCCCAGGCAAAGTCGCGCACCATATCCGCTTTGAACACCCAGGTTTTCCGGGCTTTGGCTTTGGTTTTTTCCTTTGCCTTCGCTTCCTCCAGTGTTACAATTTCTGTGACCTCTTTCGCATTCTGGGCGGCATTCCAGCGTTGCAGTTCTTTGGCGGATAATACTGCCGGGTAGTTCTGACACTGGCCGGTAGCCATCACCACATGATCGGCGGGCACATTCATCGACACCAGGAAATTGCCGAACGTGAGGGCAAACTCACCGCTGCCGGTGAACTGGTGATGCTGCCATCCCTGGAAATCGCTGTATACGCAGAGACGGGGGTACCACTGGGCCATAGTGTAGAGATCATTGCCATCTTCGGGGAAATTTTCATAGCCCCCGCGACCACCCAACCGCATACGGTCGACAATATTATAGAACCATTCCACTTTCAGTACAAAGCGCTGACCCGGTTTCAGGGGCTGGGGCAGCTCCACCCGCATCATGGTTTTGTTGATGGTATAGTCGAGGGCTTTACCCAGCGCATCGGTCACTTTTTGTATCTGATCGCCGTACTCTTTGTCGGTTTTACCGGCCATCCGGAGCAGGTCGTTTTCAGTTACACTTTTAGGCATGCTGCTGCTGCTGGGGTATCCGGCATTGTTAGTAGCGCTGTGCTGGTTCTCATCCAGCTGCAACCAGAGATAGGTGAGTACATCGGGCGAGTTGTTGAAATAAGTAATGGTTTCCTTACCCCGCAGCTGGCGCTTTTCTTCATCCAGTTCACAACTGATGTTGTAGTCACAACGCTGCTGCCAGTACTTCGGACCCGGAGCGCCGCTGGCAGTGCGGTACTCATTGGGAGTGGGCAGGATGGTACCCAGCTGCTCGAACCGGTTGCCATGGTTGCTGCCGGGGTTGTTACGGATATCCTGGGCGCCTGCCTGGAGCGTAAAGAGCAGTACAACGGGGGTAATCAGGTTAATTTTCATCATTTCTTTTATCATTGGTTTCAGCCGGCGTTGGCCGGGTTGTAAAAATATCCTTTTCTTTCTTTACAGCGGCCAGCGGTCCGGCAACATCAGGGCGGCTGCCAGGATGCAGGTTACCGAAATCACGCCTGCCCACCAGTGCCGGTTCAGTTTCGCTTTTTCCACCAGCAGCCAGCCCAGCAGCAAAATGCCGCTCACCAGCACTACCTGGCCGGCTTCCAGTCCCAGGTTAAAACTGAGGAGGGGCCATCCAATATTATCCTGACCAGCCAGCATGAACCGGATGGTGTTGGCAAAGCCCATTCCGTGTACCAGACCAAAAAAAAGCGCCAGCCAGTAATTCAGCCGGAGTGAACGGGGTGTGAAATCTTTCACAAAAAAATTAAAGATACCGGTTGCTATAATGGTACAGGGAATCAGAAATTCCACCCAGCGGCTGCTGAACCGCACCCAGTCGTACACTGAAAGCACCAGGGTAAGCGAATGTCCCACGGTAAAGGCGGTAACCAAGATCAGCACCTGTTTCCAGTCGCGCAGCATATAAATGGCCGAGATTGCGGCGATGAACAGGATATGATCCAGCGCGCCGGCGCTCATGATGTGTTCCCAGCCTGTCTGGAAATACATGCCCAGGTTACCCATGCAACCCTCCTCTCTTTGTGTGTAAGCAATCCATTAGATTTGCCAAATATCCGGAATAATGCTGCTAAACAGTAACCGGTTGTGTAAATGATCGCCCTTTTGTACAAATACTGCCTCTGGATGGCCCTGCTGGCCGCCAGTCCGGCCCCTTCCGGGACTGTCCACCCCATTTATGTGAGTGTGACGGAAATTGAATACAACCCTGCAGAGAAAACCCTGGAAATCAGTTGCCGGATTTTTACCGATGACTTTGAAAAAACCCTTCGCAAATACCACCCGGGTAAAATCGACCTGCTGAATGCTGCACTGAAAAAACAGATGGAGCCCCTGGTGAGCGGCTATATCAGGGAGCATCTGCAGCTGGAAGCGGATGGAAAAAAATGTACCCTTGTATTCCTCGGCTATGAACAGCAGGAGGAAGCCATCGCGGCCTATTTCCAGGTGAGTAAACTACCCGTGCCGAAAAAACTGCAGATTTTCAATAACCTGCTGTATGAGTACCAGCCCCAACAGATGGGCATTATTCATGCCACCATCAACGGGGAGCGGAAAAGTCAGCGGCTGAATAACCCGGAGACGGGGGTGGTGATGGAGTGGTAGGAAAGGTTCAACGTTCAAGGTTCAACGTTCAAAGTTGGCTCCGGGTGAAGAAGGTTTAAGGTTTAATGGTTTAAAGTTTAAAGTTGGCTCCGGGAAAGAGGTTCAAAGTTCAAGGTTCAACGTTCAAAGTTGGCTCCGTAAGAAAGTTCGTTGGAACATTCATCACCTTCATCTCTGTTTACTCTGCGAAACTCTTTGCGATCTCTGCGGTTAAGGTTTCACGCAAAGCAGCAAAGCAGCCAAGGGAGAAGGTTTATTGGCACATTTGCATATTTGCACATTCATCACATTCCTTTGTGTTCCTTATCTTACTCCTTAGTGTACTTTTTGTTTAATCATCAGCACATCACCAAATTACCAAATTATCACATCTTCATTCCTCCTCCTCCATCTCCTCCTTCACTTCTTCCGGAATCTTCACCAGTAATTTATCAATCCGCTGCCCGTCCATATCAATGATCTCAAAGGAAAAACCGCGCCAGTCGAATGTATCACCGGTATGTGGTATGCGCTCCAGTTCATGCAGCACAAAGCCTGCCACGGTATCAAAGGAATGTTCATCCTCATTCATCCATTCTGTTTTGCCGAAATGAGAGAGAAAATCATAAAAGGTAACCTGTGCATCCACCAGGTACGTGCCATCGGCTCTTTCCCTGATCTCATACTCTTCCTGGCCGGTTTGGGGCACATCTCCCACAATCGCTTCCAGGATATCATTCAGCGTGATCATCCCTTCCAGCGTGCCATATTCATTCACGATAAAGCAACTGTGAATTTTTGTTTGTTTCATCTTCTCCAGCAACTGGTAAGGGGTATTATTTTCAGGAACAAACACCGCGGGACGCATCAGCTTTCCGAGCGGTGTTTCCTTGGGCGCTTTCAGCAGTTCCTTGATGTAGATGATCCCTTTGATATCATCCACGGTTTTATCACAAACGGGATAGGTGGAGTAAATAATCTGGTCCGACTGATCAATCACTGACTGTACGGTGTCTTCCACATCAAACCATTCAATTTCGGTGCGGTGGGTCATCAACGCGGTGATCTTGCGGTCGCCGAGGTGAAATACCCGTTCAATGATTTCCTTCTCTTCTTCCTCAATGGTGCCATGTTCGCTGCCTTCGGATATCATGGCTTTGATCTCTTCTTCCGTAACCGCGTTGTCACTGGCCGGTTTAATATTAAGGAGTTTGTAAATGAGTCCGCTGATGGTATTCAGCAGCCAGATCACCGGGTAGGTGATGCGGCTGAGTAAATTCATGGGGCCAGCTACCAGCCGGGCAATTTTCTCTGCCCGCTGCAGTCCGATCCGCTTCGGTACCAGTTCACCGAGAATGATCGATAAAAAAGTAACCAGCACCACAATCAGTACCGTGGAAATGGTTTCGGCATAGGGTTTCAGGAGAACCACCTGTTCAATGTAGGGCTGCAGGTCCTTGCTGAATTTTTCCCCGGAGTACACACCAGTGAGGATAGAGATGAGGGTGATCCCTACCTGGGCAGTGGACAGAAATTTATCCGGATTTTCAATCAGTTCGAGTGCAACCCCGGCCTTGGCATCTCCCTTGTTGGCCAACCCTTCCAGCCTCCCCTTGCGGGCACTTACCAGGGCAATTTCACTCATCGTGAAGAGGCCGTTGAGGATAATCAGTATAAATAAAATCAGCAGTTCTGTCATAATAAGTGTAACCGGCCGTTGGTTCAACGGCTGTCAATCGGCACAAATATCTGTATTCTGTAATAAATGGGGCGTTTCCGGTATAGAGACGCATTTTGTTGACCCGTAAACGGGCCTTCCCGGCAATGTTCTCCGGCACAGGAAGAAAATGAAGAGTGAAGAGTTATGAGTGTGTTTCTAAACTTCCCTAAACTCTTGAGCCAACCTTCAACCTTCAACTTTCAATCCTCCCTTGCTGATCTGCAAAAACAGCCGGGCTGTTCCATAACCCACCAGTGCCCCCAGCAGAGCCCCACCGAGGATGTCCAGCGGGTAATGCACGCCAATATATACCTGGGCATACCCGATTACAGCAGCCCATATAAAAAATAACCAGCGCCAGGATCCTGCCTGTGTTTTCAGGGTGCGGAATAGAAAAACTGCCAGTCCGAAATGATTCGCTGCATGCGAGGAAGTAAAGCTGCTGCTCTGTGGCAGGTGAATACCGGGCAGGGTGCGGAGCCAGGATGCCACCAGTGGCTCATTGCAGGGTCGCAGCCGGTAGATCTGTTCTTTGATGACCCAGCTGCTGAGCAGATCGGTGATCACCGGCGTACATACTGCCGCCAGCAGCCACCACCATCCGCTGCGGGGATAATTCATGAGCACGAAAAGGATCAGAAAAAGATAAAGCGGCACCCAGGTATCGGCATAGCGGAGCAGGGGCAACAGCCAGTCGAGGACCGGGTGATGCCATTCCGTGTTGATATACCGCAGCAGGGTACGGTCCCATTGCATATGAAAGAGCTGATCCATCAGAGGCGCCAAAAATAATTAAACTATTTTTGCCCTCCCTGTTAAATCACCTGCATGCTGCTGAAACGTATACCGAGGCTGCTCCGATGGATCTGCGCTGTGCTGCTGCTGTTCCTTGTATATACTTCCCTGCTGCGGCTTTTTTTCCTGTACAGTTATTTGCCACCGGGAAAATCATTTCCCCTGCCGGCCCTGTGTATGGGAATACGCTTCGATCTGAAGTTCGGTGCAATCCTCGCCCTGTTTATCCTGCTGCTCTGCGCATTCCCGGCCCTGAATCCGTTCAAAAGGCAGGGCGCAACGCGATACTGGAATATCTTCCTGCCCATCGCCTGGTTCCTGCTGATACTGGTATATGCTGTAGATTTTTACCATTACGATTATGTGCAGCAGCGGCTCAATGCCAATATCCTCAGCTATTTCAAGGATGCCTCCATCACCCTGCAGATGGGCCTGGAATCTTATCCCGTATTCACCGTTTTGCTGGTCATTACCCTGATCAGTGTGCTTACCGGACTTTTGCTGGCCTGGTTGCTGCACCGCTGCCAAACGGCTGCAGTGCTGGATAAACGGGGAGGTGCAGGTTGGTATGTGCTGTTTTTTCTGCTCTTCGCTCTCGGCGTATTTGGCAAGCTCGGGCAGTTTAACCTCCGCTGGAGCGATGCATTCACGCTGGGTGATCCCTTCCAGGCACAGCTGGCGCTCAACCCTTTCCAGAGTTTTTTCAGCACGCTCAATTACCGCGATACAAGACCTGATCCGGAGAAAGTAAGAACAGCCTACCCGCTCATGACGGATTATCTCGGCGTGCAGCGGCCTGACAGTACCCGATTGAATTTTGAGCGCCGTTTTGATTTTCCACCGGCCGGTCAACAGCCCAATGTAGTGCTCGTGATCTGCGAGAGTTTCAGCATGTTCCGCAGCAGCATGGCCGGCAACCCGCTGAACACCACGCCCTACTTTCAGCAGCTTTGCCGCAACGGTGTTTTCTTCAGTCACTGCTTCACACCTTCCTTCCCCACCGCCCGCGGCGTATGGGCCACCCTTACCGGCATCCCCGATGTACTGGGAGACAATAACCGCACCGCCAGCCGCAATCCCGAAGTGGTGAACCAGCAAACCATTTTCAACCAGCTGCGGGGGTATGCCAAATATTATTTCATCGGCGGCGATCCAACCTGGGCGAATATTAAAGGCGTGTTGTTAAACAATGTCGACAGCCTGCGGCTCTTCAGCCAGGATGATTTCAAAGCCCCGAAGGTGGATGTGTGGGGTATTGATGACAAAAGCCTGCTGCTGGAATCAGCCGAAATACTGACCAGGGAACAACGGCCCTTTTTCGCTATCATACAAACAGCCGATAACCACCGGCCCTACACCATCCCACAAGCAGAGTTGCAGCATTTCAAAAAGATACAGCTGTCTGCGGATAGCCTGCACCGTTATGGATTTGAAGACAATGACGAATTCAATGCCTTCCGCTACACGGATTATACCTTTGAAAAATTCATGGAGAAAGCCCGGCAGCAGCCCTGGTTTGCCAATACCCTCTTTGTGTTTGTGGGCGATCACGGCATGCCCGGCAACGCCGATGCGCTGTATCCCCGCGCCTGGCGGGAATTGTCGCTCACCCGTCATCATGTGCCCCTGCTTTTTTACGCACCTGCCCTTCTGCAGCCTTCTCAGCGCAGCCAGGTTTGTTCGCAGGTGGACATTTTCCCTTCCATCGCCACCCTCATCCGGGCGCCGCATAGCAACACGGGGATGGGGCTGAGTCTCTTCGACTCAAGGGTACAATACCCTTCAGCCGTATTTACCATCGATCATGAACAGGGCACGTACGGCATGATCACCGACTCGGTATATTACCAGCAAAACCTGCGCACCGGCCAGGTAGCCTGGGTATCCACCCGCAGCAATGAACCGCTGCCCCCTTCGCCCGCCAGCGACAGCCTGCGGAACCGGCTGGCAAGGCTTACGGAAGCTTATTACCAGGTCGCGAAATATCTGCTGTACCATAATAAAAGGCAGGGATGAGTGTTGAGTTATGAATGATGAGTTATGAGTGAGGGCATTCAGGGGTTTAGAAAGGTTTAGGGAAGTTTAGGGAGGTTTAGACGAGAGCTGCTGGGGTGCAGGTATAGCTGAAAAATGTCAACAGATCAATAACCGCTTTGTGGATGTACCCTCCACTGCAGAAAAATATTTACATCCGTCTGCTGCGCGGCGTTTCTTCCGATGAAAGGATTGCGACGCAACGATGATGCCATGAAAAACGGCAGCTGGTATTATTACTTTCCATAGAATCACAAATTCTGTTTAATGAGAGGAGGCCGATCACTATTGTGAACGAAAAGGAATGAACAAATAAGCCAATATCGAAAAGGGACAATGACTCCTGAAAGATTGTCATCTGCATCGGGTACATGCTCACCCCGGGGCATTGTTTTTATGGGAAAAATGGCTTACCTTAATTTCCCTGATTTGTGTTACACAGATCCGTTTACCGGGTCAGCACAGCTTTTAAATACTGCTTTATGAGAAAAACATTTGCCCTGCTCCTGCTGAGCAGCCTGATGAATTATGCCGGCGCCCAGAGTGTAGGCATCGGCACCAACACCCCCAACAGTTCGGCCCAGCTGGATATCACCAGCACCACGCGCGGGCTCCTGCTTCCCCGCATGACCAATGCACAGCGTACCGCCATCGCTTCGCCCGCCACCGGGCTGATGGTATATCAGACTGACGGCACGCCTGGCTTTTATTTTTATAATGGTGCAGCCTGGAACCAGTTCAGCACCGGCAGCGCCACCAATTACTGGACAGCATCCAGCACCAGCATTTATAACAACAACAGCGGCAACGTGGGCATCGGCATCACCTCACCCACAGAAAAAATGCATATCAAAGGTGACCTCCGCATCGATGCGGCTTCCAGCAATACCAGCGCAGAAATCAACCTCTACGGGGGCACGAACCAGAACGCTACTATCCGCTTCAATAATAACCTTACTACCCCGGCCAGCCTGGGTTCGATTTCATTCAGCAACAGCGGGGCCCTGTTCTTTACCCCCAACTATTTTATTCAAATTGCCGAAGGGGGTGTTGGCATCAATAATATCAGTCCGCTTACTGCGTTGCATATTGCCACCGGCCAGGATGCCGGGCTGGGCTCCACCGCCAACGGGCTGCTGATGCTGGGGCAGTCCAATGCGGCCAACATTGCCATCGACAACAATGAAATTGTAGCCAGGAACAACGGCCAGGCTGCGGATCTTTTCCTGCAGCATGATGCCGGCAACGTGATCCTCTGCGGGCGGGAATTGGGAGCTGTTGGGGTGGGCATGCTCTCGGGCGCCAGTATCCCCACCGGCTACCTGCTGGCGGTGGATGGTAAAATCATGGCCGAAGAAGTGAACGTGCAGATGAGCGAGAACTGGCCGGATTATGTATTCCGCGATGACTACCCGCTCCTTGCATTACCTGATCTCCGGCGTTTCATTGCCGAAAACCGTCATCTGCCCAATATTCCGGCGGCCGGCGAAATCGAAAAAAACGGGCTGCCGCTGGGTGACCTGCAACGGAGAATGATGGAGAAAATTGAAGAACTCACACTCTATATCCTTGACCTGGAAAAAAGGGTGAGCCAGCTCTCCGGCGAACTGCAACAGCACCGCGGCCAGCATAACCAACAAGCTCAGACCATCCAACCCTGACGATTATGCGCTTTTATAAGTTGTACACCCGGGCAGGGCTGCTCAGTTTCATCATGATGAGCATCATGAGTGCAGGGGCACAAAAAAAGGTTCCCGATGCACTCGCCATGCAGCTGGAAGGCAAAACCCGGTACCATGATATCAGGAACACCGTGGAAGCTTATTTCAAAAATGAAAAATCGAGGGTACCCGCCACCGATAGTATACTGATCCGAAAACTGGAGCGGCAGCGGAAATTCTGGAACCGGGAACTGTATTGGGCCGAATCGCACCTCAACCCGCAGGGCGAAGTGGAAAACTTCACCCGGCGCATCTTTGATTACCTGCAGCAGGAACCCCAGCAGGTAGCCGCCCCTTCGGCCAATGCCAACTGGGTTCCCATTGGCCCTGTGGGCGTGGATGATGGCGTGGGCCGCGTGAACCGGATTGCTTTTCATCCCACCAATGCATCCATCATCTATGCGGGTACGCCCCAGGGCGGCTTGTGGAAAACCATCAACAGCGGCCTGCTCTGGCAACCCATCAGCAGCTTCATCCCTTCATTAGGCATTTCCGGCATTGTGGTGGACCGTATCAACCCCGATATCATTTACATCCTCACCGGCGATGGCGACGCGGATGGCGGGGGCTTCGTGGACCGGTACGGGTATATCCGCTTTTCAGTGGGCGTATTGAAAAGCACCAACGGGGGTATCACCTGGGAACCGACCGGAGCCTTCCCCCTCACCGACCCTTCGGTACGTTACACGACCTATAACCTGGTAGCCAGCCCGGCCAATAATAACCTCTTGCTGGCGGCTACCAGCATCGGCTTATTCAGGACCAGCAACGGTGGAAGCACCTGGACTCGTTGTGATATTGGTGCCCCAGGCGCAGAAGATGACGAAGCCCGCGTGTGGGATGTAGCCTTCAAGCCCGGCAGCGCCACAGAAGCCTATTGTACCGTTAGCCGGATGGGTGGCAGCCAGTTTTACCGCTCCGCGGATGGCGGGGTAAGTTTCACCACCAGCAATGCCGTGAGTTTTAATCCCACCTCCTTTACATCCAGTGCAGAACGTATCAAAATCGCGGTTACGCCTGTTAACCCAGCCCTTGTTTACCTGCTGGCAGGACCCGGCAATGTCATTTCCCAAACCTTTAAAGGCATCTGGGCTTCCACCAACTCGGGCGTGAGTTTCAGCCGCCGTTCCAACTCACCCGACATCCTGGGGTACAGCGATATCATCAATGACTTTGACGATCAGAACACCTATGATCTCGCCCTCGCGGTTTCGCCCACCAATGGCAGCATCCTGGTAACCGGCGGACTTGTGGCCTGGCGTTCAACCAATGGAGGGGTTTCACTCGATGAAATCGTGGATTACTTTACCGATCTCGCCAATTCCAATTACATCCACCCGGATGTACACGACCTGCAGTACAATCCGCTGGATGGCCGGCTGTGGGCGGCCACCGATGGCGGGGTGGCGGTAAGCGCAGATAACGGCTCTACCTGGAGCAGAAGATTCAACATGCAGATCAGCGCTTTTTACCGCTACAAAGTGTCTAACCAGGATAACAAACGCTGGGGTGGCACCCAGGACTGCGGCACACTGCTGCAAAACTCCGGTACCCTGTATGATCATTTTGACGGAGGCGACGGATATGATGTGATGACCGACAAAGCACCTGCCGGCAACAACAATGACGATTACTGGGTAATCAATAAAGCCATCTGGACAGACGGCATCGCGGATATCGAAATTACACCCCCGCAAAGCGATAACTTCTTTCCTAACCTGGACATGTGTCCGAATAATGAGGATATCCTCTATGCGGGCTATGAGGACCTGTGGTACAGCCTTGACCGGGGAGATAACTGGAGCAGGGTTATTGGCAGCGGCGGCTCAGCAGCGGGCAACTGGTGTGTGGCCACCTGCCCCTCTTTGCCATCCGTGATGTACAGTGCGGGGATCCGGTATGATTCAAACAATCAGATTGAAACCCAGGGCATTTTCCGGATAACAGGGGCCAATACCTCGAATGCAGATATAGATTTCCGCAACAGCATGGGCTTCCTCGATGGCAACAAAATCACCGACATCGCAGTCAATTCTTCCGACGAGAACGATGTATGGATCACCGTGGGCGGATTCAGTGAAGGAAAAAAAGTGTTCCGCTCCACCAATGGCGGCCGCGACTGGACGAATTTCTCCGGAAACCTGCCGAACCTGCCGGTCAACTGCATCCTGGTTGATGGCAGCCTGTTGTATGTGGGTACGGATATCGGTGTGTATTACCGCCGGCTTACCGACGCCGACTGGACGCCTTTTTACAATGGCCTGCCCCGGGTTCCGGTAACACAACTCCACAAAACCATTAATAGTTCCAATTTCCGCTTTTATCTGGAAGCCTCCACCTTTGGCAGGGGCCTGTGGCAAACGGAGGTATTCGCCAACTGTGATGCTACGGTTACCCTGGCCGATGCCCAGCAGGGACAGCAATTTTTTCAGGCAGCCACCACGCTCAATTCCACGGCTGAAATCAGCGGTGGGGAAGGTACCCAGGTTTTTTACCAGTCAGGCAACCTGGTGTCGATGAAACCCGGCTTTCACGTTTATGCCGGCAACCGGTTTAAAGCCTCCATTGCTCCTTGCAGCAGCTGGATGCCCGTGCAGCGGGTACAGGAAGCAAAAACAGTCCGGAAGAAAAATCTGGCAAAGAAGAAAACAGCAAATAAAAATCAGGGACAAAAAAGAAAATGAGCAATGCACCTTCTCCCTTTGCAGCTTTGCTCCTTGGCTGCTTTGCGTGAAATTTTTTTCCACCAGGTTCACAAAGGAGGAACAAAGAACACGAAGGAATGTGATAAATGTGCAAATATGCCAATGTGCCAATGAAGGAAAATGCGCACGTTGTTTCTTTGTCTTCGTTGCGTGCTTTGTGTGAAACCTTAACCACCAGGTTCACAAGGGCAGGAAGGAACACAAAGGAATGTGATGAATGTGCAAATATGCCAATGTGCCAATGAAGGAAAATGCGCACGTTGTTTCTTTGTCTTCGTTGCGTCCTTTGTGTGAAATCTTAACCGCAGAAAACGCAAAAAGTTTCGCAGAGTAAACAGAGATGAAGGTGATGAATGTTCCAACGAACTTTCTTACGGAGCCAACTTTAAACTTTAAACCATTAAACCTTAAACCTTCTTCACCCGGAGCCAACTTTGAACGTTGAACCTTGAACTTTGAACCTTTTTTCCGGAGCCAACCTTAAACCTTAAACCATTAAACTTTAAACCTTCCTTACCCGGAGCCAACCTTGAACGTTGAACCTTGAACTTTGAACCCCCTTCCCGGAGCCAACCTTTTGAACCTCTTGAACCTTTTGAACATTATCGTTTCCCCGCCACCATAATCAGCCTCGGCGATGTACGCACATCATAATGTCCGAAGCCGTAATCACCAAACACTTCCCGGATCTGTAATCCCTGGTAAGCGAACATCTCCGTAAAATCTCCCAGTGAAAACTTGGCTACCTGTTCCGTGTACACGAGCGGAGCATCCAGCGCCTCATCTTCCACTTCTATCTTTTTGTAAAAATGGGTTTCATCAAACCATTTGGTGATATAGTATTGTACGCCCGCGATGGTTTGTTCCTGCAGGTGTACGAGGTGGTCTTCGGCGTAATGCACGTTGAGGTAGTCCATCACAAAGGTACCCCCGCTTTTGAGCGACTGCGCGATGGTGCGGATGGCATTGTCATGTTCGCGGCGGGTGCGGAAATAGCCGAAGCTGGTAAAGAAATTGAACGCGTAATCGTAATAATGCATCCGGAAAGGCAGGCGCATATCGTGCCGGTAAAAATGCAGGTTGTCTGACTCAGAACGCAGGGCTTCCCGGATGCTGTCTTCACTGAGGTCGATGCCGGTTACATCAAATCCCAGCTGCGCCAGCTGAATGGAATGGCGGCCCTTGCCGCAGGCTACATCGAGCATCCGGGCACCGGCGGGCGGGCGCAGGTACATGATCAGCGCCTGGATGAAATTGGCAGCCTCCTGCTCATCCCGGTGAAAATACAGCTGGTGATAATAAGGGGAGTTGAACCAGTCTTTGAACCAGGGTTGTTCCATAACCGGCTGCGTTAAAGGAATGTTTTAATGATCAGCACCACCAGGCCGTAGGCGAGCGTAGTAACAAAAATACCTTTGGCGGTTTTGTCTTTATGGCTGTTGATATACAGGGTGAAAATGGCTGCGTTCAGCAGCAGCGACATACTCAAGGCCGCCGAAAGGGTTTGGTAGCCGGGCTCGAGGTACATGAACTGCAGGGTTTCCTTCAGACTGAACATACTGAACTTGGTGAATTTAAAAACCAGTACGCCCAGCACGGGAGCCACCAGGCCCATCACCAGGCCCATCCAAAAATGATCCTTCTTTAAGAACATCAGAATTTCCAGGTTTTTTCAATCTGTGATTTCAATTGGTAATGCGTAAGGTCAAACTGAACGGGCACCACGCTTACATAGTTGTGCTTCAGTGCCCACACATCGGTATCCTTGCCCTTGTCGAAGTTTACAAACTCGCCGGTGAGCCAGTAGTATTTTTTACCGTGCGGATCCTTGCGCTCCTCAAAATCCTCTTCGTACTTGGCGTATGCCTGGCGACATACTTTCACACCCTTGATGAGTTCAAGTGGTGCTGCGGGGATATTAACGTTCAGCAGCAGGTGTTTATCCAGCTTTGGTTGTGCCAGCAGGGCCGATACCACTTTCCGCACATAAAAACGGGAGGGCGCAAAATCAGCTTCCACACTGTAATCCAGCAGGGAAAAGCCGATGCTGGGAATACTTTCAATACTGGCCTCCATCGCGGCCGACATCGTACCGCTGTAAATCACGTTGATGGAATGGTTGGCGCCATGGTTGATACCGCTGAGGCAGAGATCGGGTTTGCCGTGCAGGATTTTATCTACCGCCAGCTTCACACAATCCACCGGTGTGCCGTTGGTTTGCCAGGATTCAATCCCTTCAAACATCTCCACCTTGGTCATCCGCAGCGGATGGTTGATGGTGATGGCATGCCCCATACCGCTCTGGGCTTTATCAGGCGCCACTACAATCACTTTACCCAGGTCGCGCACGGCCTCCACCAGGTTGCGTATACCCGGCGCCGTGATGCCGTCGTCGTTCGTAATGAGGATCGTGGGCTTTTTCTTTTTCACTGCTTTCGCCATGATTGCTTGTTTCAATGGTTAGTAGAACTTTAAAAAGTTTACGGTTTATAGTTTACGGTTTACAGTTGGCTTCGTAAGAGGAATAAGCTGTTAGCCGGCTGTCTGTCATCAGAAATGGTCAATCATGAATCTCTGAATTCATTCATCACTCATCATTCATAACTAATAACTCCTAACTCATCATTCCTGACTCTAAACGCTCCCAAACCCCGGGAACCTTCAACCTTCAACATTCAACTTTCAACATTCATTAAAACCACCTGAACCAGGGTCTTGCCAGCGCTTCGCGGAAAGGCCAGGGAATAGATGCGAGGATCAGTACAAAAGCGAGACCGAAAAAGATCAGCATCCGCTTGTGTTTCGCCTGGTCGGTAGCCGCGCGCTTCACAGAAGCGCGGCCCACATGCACCAGGATCCAGGCCAGGATCATCATGCTCAGGTGCTCCATCGCAAAAAAGCGCTGATCAGGAATGGATTTAATGGAAGCAAAATTCTTCAGGCGGTCGAACCACCCGTTCTGAACATACAGGATCAGACCCAGCAGCAGCTGGATATCACAGAATATCATAAACAGCAGGTTACTCTTGTTATCACTTTCAGTGAACACGCGCTTACGGGTATAGCCCGAAAAAGCATTGAGCACCGTCAGCAGGCCAAAAAGCAGCACCGCCCAGCGCAGGAGGCTGTGTAAAACCAGGACTGTTGTTTGCATACGTTGATTTTTTACAAAAATAAGGGCTGGGCATCATTGCAGGGGTAAATTGTTGGGGCCGTGGGCAGCGGTGCAAATCTCAGCGGCAGCAGCGGCTGTTCATTCCTGCTCCGGCACCTGCCTTACGCGCAAAGCCTCACCGGGGCATCCATTGCCATCCGCCGGCCTTTCAGCACATTGCAGTTATCAGCGTCAACCACCCCGGTAAAAAAAATGATAAAAAATTTGGAGATACTAATTTTTTTAGTAGATTTGTGCTAACCAAATTAGTTGAAGCATGTCACAGGCAGGACAAAACCTTAAGTATCTCCGCAAATTACGGGGGTGGACACAGGAAGAATTCGCCACCCGGCTGGGCATCAAGCGTTCGCTCATCGGCGCCTACGAAGAAGAAAGGGCTGATCCCCGGCTGGATGTGCTGGAAACCGTTTGCGAAATTTTTAAGCTCACGCTGGATGAAGTGATGCTGAAAGACCTCAGCAACAGCAGCGGCAGCTACCTGGCCAAACGCCGGCAGCAGAAAATGATGAGTGCGGAACGCAACGTCATTCATTTTGTTCCGGTGAAAGCAGCGGCCGGTTACCTGGCGGGCTATGCCGACAGTGAGTTCCTCGACGAACTCAACACCTTCACCCTGCCCATGCTCAGCGGGGGCTACTACCGGGCCTTTGAAATCATCGGCGACAGTATGCTGCCCACCCCCAGCGGCAGTATTATTGTGGGTGAAAAAGTGGAAGACACGGAAGATATCAAAAGCAACCAGGCCTATATTGTGGTCAGCCGCAATGAAGGGATTGTATATAAGCGTATCGCTAAAAACCCCAAGCAGAAAAACAAGCTTACCCTTATCAGCGATAACCCGCAGTACCAGCCCTACCAGATCAACACCGAAGATGTAGTGGAACTCTGGCATGCCCAGATGGTACTCACCAAGGTAAGCCAGCAGCAGCGCTGGGATATGGACTCCCTGGCCAATATGGTGAATAACCTGCAGAGCCAGATCAGCACGCTGAAGAAGAAGATGAATTGATTGAACCACAAAGACAGGAAGGCGCGAAGAAGCACGAAGGAATTTGATGAATGTGCAAATAAGCAAATGTGCCAATGAAGGAAAATGCTCCCGTTGTTTCTTTGTCTTCGTTGCGTCCTTTGTGTGAAATCCTAACCGCAGAGACCCCGGAGGAATTCGCAGAGAAAAAAGAAGAATGTGATGAATGTGCAAATATGCAAATGTGCAAATAAACCTTCTCACGGAGCCAACCTTGAACTTTGAACCTTAAACTTTGAACCTCTTTCCCGGAGTCAACTTTAAACTTTAAACCATTAAACCTTAAACCTTCTTTTCCTGAACCAACCTTTTGAACCTCTTGAACGTCTTGAACCTTTTGAACCTTCCGTCCCCCGTGCATAACTTTTAACCCCCTGCCCCATGCCAACACCTAATTTTACACTTTACAGATACATCCGTTAAACATTTAAAACACAGCTTTATGATCAAATTACAGGTGATCGGCAATCTCGGAAAGGATTGCATCGCAAAAGAAGTCAATGGGAAAAACGTGATTAATTTCAGTGTGGCACATACTGAAAAGTACAAAGACGCGCAGGGTAACCAGAAGGAGAAAACCACCTGGGTGGAATGTGCCTACTGGACCGACCGAACTGCGATCGTTCCCTACCTCACAAAGGGTACCACCGTGTATGCAGAAGGTACACCCGATACAGACGCTTACATGAACAAGGATAACCAGCCGGCCGCTACCCTGCGTATGCGGGTACAAAGTGTTCAGCTCCTGGGCAGCCGCAACAACGACAATGCCGGCAGCCCCGCCGGTGGTGGCTATGCGAGCGCTCCGGCTCCCCGTCCACAGGCTGCTCCGGCACCCGCTGCCCCTGCAGTAGCGGCAGAAGCCAATGATGATCTGCCGTTCTGAGCATCGTCAAACTGATAACAAGGGCTGTATCTTTTTCACTACAGACATTGTGGTGTAAACTCTGAGATACAGCCCTTTTTCTTTTTACAGCACCCGGCTGTGGAAAATGAATAAGCCTGCATCTGACTGATAAACCAAAACAAACAACCATGGCAGCGCTCATTCCCTCCGGTCCATCCCGGAATAAAAAAGGTCAAACCAAATATGCGCACTCCACCCGGGTAGACCTTACCCCTATGGTAGACCTCGGTTTTCTACTGATCAGCTTTTTTGTTTTTACTACCAGTCTGCAACAACCCAAAGTAATGACCCTGCTGGAGCCGGCTGATGGTCCACCCACACCGGTAAAAACGAGTACCACCCTTACCATCCGGCAGAACGGCACCGCAAGCTGGACAATCTTCACCGGCAAAGCTGACAAACCTTTGCAAATACAAGAACATAACAGCCTGGAAAGTCTGCGTAACCGGCTGATCCAGTATCAACGGCAAACTGCCCCAGGCGACCAGATGATCTTACTGCAGGCAGGTGAACAAACCCGTTTCAGCCACTGGGTGGATCTGCTGGATGAAATGACTGTTTGCGGAATCCGGCCGGGACATTTCGCGGAGCTGGATGAAAAGAAATAATTTACCCTGCTGATTGGTTTGGAACTGCGAATGAAGACCAGAACGCAATTCTTATCTTCAACCAATAATTTCATTTGGCATGGTAACCATTCATCCCCACATCAACTTCAACGGAAACGCTGAAGAGGCATTCCGCTTTTATCAATCCGTGCTGGGCGGTGCGTTTAAAAAGATCATCCGCTTTAAAGAACTATCCGGGCCGGAATTTCCTGTTCCTGAAAAAGAAGCGGATAAAATCATGCACATCGCTCTAACAGTGGGGAATAACCTGTTAATGGGAAATGATGTTCCGGAAGTGATGGGCCGCGTAAACGAACGGGAAAACCGCTCTAAAATTTTTGTAAGTACAGAAAGCAGGGAAGAAGCAGAAAGAATATTCAGTGGTCTATCAGCAGGCGGAGACGTTGAAGTACCCATCGGGGAAAGTCCCTCGGACTCCTGCTTTGGTATGTTCCGGGATAAATTCGGCATTGAATGGATCATTGAATTTGATCCCGCTTCGCTGGAATCAGCATAATCAATATAGGATTAGATATTTTAATCTCAAATCCGCTTTAGTCATAGCTTTGATCCTGCTTTCTTTTTTGTCTTGAAACAAAAAAATTCAAGGCTGCAGAAAAATAGCTAAAATGTACGGTCTTACGCTACGGCGAAAAAGCTAAGCCTCGACAATATTCCGCTGCTCTGCCAATACCTTGATCGGCCATGTGCAATTCCAAACACTTTCGCCGCATGACGCTTCAGACCGTACATTTCTTAACGCAATTTTTCTGAGGCCGTTAGCCCATTTGGCAACATTCAACCTAACCCTTTAATCAATATTCAACCGGCAAATACATTAAAACGCACTGCCTGTAAGTATTTCTGCATTTTTTTCAGTCTGTTAACCACTCTGCATGTTCGCAGGGCTGTACTGCGGAACCAATTGGCTGATCGCGTCCTTCGTGGGAAAAAATGTACCTTTCTCCCCTCAATCCCCCACCTTGCAACGCACACTCCGCTACTACCGTATCATGTGGCTGCGGCATGATTTATCTGCCGGCCTGTCAGTTTTCCTTGTGGCGCTTCCGCTCTGCCTTGGCATCTCGCTGGCATCCAATGCACCGCTGTATGCAGGCCTGTTGTCGGGTATGATCGGCGGACTGGTGGTGGCATTCATCAGCGGATCACCCCTGGCAGTTTCCGGGCCCGCAGCGGGACTCACCACGCTGGTAGCCGCCTCCATCGCGACCTCAGGCGACTACCGGATTTTTCTGCTGGCTGTGATCATCGCCGGCGCCTTCCAGGTGTTGCTGGGTATATGTAAACTGGGAGTGATCGCCAGTTATTTTCCTTCCGCCGTCATCAAGGGTATGCTGGCAGCAATCGGCATCATCCTGATCTCCAAACAAATCCCGCTGGCGCTCGGTTACGACCAGCCTGATTTCTGGACCAGCGGTTTCCTGGATCTTTTCACTTCCAGGAATATCTGGAGCAATCTGCAGGAACTCAACCACCACATCACCCGGGGGTCCATCCTCATAGCTGCCGCCTCGCTGGGCATGATGCTGCTGGCACAAAAACCAACAGTAAAAAAATACCTGCCTCTGCCCGGACCACTCATAGCGGTACTTACGGGCATCTTCCTCAACCTGGCATTCCGGTCACTGCCTCCCGGCACCCTGCTCAAACCCAGCCAGCTGGTACATATCCCTTCCAATATTTTCGCTGAAATACAGTTCCCCGATTTCTCCGCCTTCCTCAGCAACAAAACCATCTGGAAAGACGGACTCACGCTCGGTCTGCTGGCTACGCTCGAAACCCTGCTGTGCATTGAGGCCATTGATAAGCTCGATCGCCATAACCGCATCACACCGGTAAACCGCGAGCTGCTGGCACAGGGCATGGGCAATATGACGTGCGGACTTCTCGGAGCTATCCCCCTAACCGCCGTGGTGGTCCGCGGCGCCGCCAATGTGGATGCCGGAGCACGTACCAAAATGTCGGCTATCACCCATGGGGCATTCCTCCTGCTGTCGGTGCTGCTGATTCCTTTTGCACTGAACCTGATTCCCTATGCTTCCCTGGCTGCTATCCTGCTGCTCACCGGGTATAACCTGGCAAAACCCAAACTCATGCGCAATATGTGGCAGCTGGGTCTCAAACAATTCCTGCCCTTTATCCTTACCATCATCATCATCCTGGCAACCGATCTGCTGGCAGGCGTGAGCATCGGTTTGCTGCTGTCCGTATTCTTCATCATCCGGAACAACTTTAAAGCCGAATACAAAATCACCCGCACCCACCACCAGGGTATCGAAACCGAACTGATCAAGCTGAATACAAATGTTACTTTCCTCAATAAAGTAAACCTGAAAAAAACACTGGATGAAGTAAAGCCTTACAGTATACTCACCATTGATGGCAGCGACTGTAATTTCATCGATTATGATATCCTCGAAATCATCAGTGAATTTGAATCAAAAGCGCATGACCGTCACATTGAGCTGCGGCTGATTGGTATTGAAAAAGTGAATGTTACAGCTATCCATTAACACTATCTGAAAGAAAGTAACTACATGAACAAACAGTGGCCAGCCAAGCACAGAGGCACCAACGATAGCCCCGTATAAATAACTACCCTTTGTTCAACGGTGCCTTTACGAAAACAATCTCTAATTTTATATCCATGCGCATACAAGTTTTGTCAATCCTTCTGCTGTTCTCACTGAACAATCTTTCCGCACAATCAGTAGCTGAAAAACTGAAGATCACTCCCCTGACGGGCGATTTTTATATTTATACGACCTACAATACCTATAAAGAATACCAGGTGCCGGCCAACGGCATGTACCTCGTAACGAATGAAGGTGTGTTAATGTTTGATACTCCCTGGGATACCACCCAGTTTCAGCCATTGCTGGACAGTATCCAGGCAAGGCACCACCAAAAGGTAATCATGAGCTTTGCCACACACTGGCACAGCGATAAAACCGCCGGACTGGAATATTACCGTCAGCAGGGAATAAAAACCTATACAACGGTTTTAACCGATCAACTCAGCAAAAAGAACCAAAAAAAAAGAGCGGAGTTTTTAATGGAAAAGGATACAACATTCACGGTCGGTCAGTATTCGTTTGAAACATATTACCCCGGGCAGGGCCATACGGAAGACAATATCATCATCTGGTTTAACAAGGAGAAAATTCTGTATGGTGGTTGCCTGATAAAAGGCGCGGATGACGAGGACCTGGGCTATCTGGATGATGGCAATAAACTGGAATACGCCGCCACGCTGAAAAGAGTAAAGAAAAAATGCCGGAAACCCTCCTTCATCATTGTTGCACACAGCGACTGGAATAATATACAATCCCTAAACCATTCGATCGAAATGGCAGAAGCACTCAAAAATAACGTTAACCAATAAACACAGTACCCATCTTTTGATTTACTTACAAACCGAACAGGAAAATGTCTGGGTACTCAGCCATAATATAATTGTAGTGCATAATTCGGTGCACACTGTTTTAAAAGTCCAGGGATTTTAACCACGAGGGCCACAAAGTCATTTGCAAAGGACACAAAGAGATTTGATGATGCGATGAAATGTGTTAAATGTGTTGGAATGTGATAGGCCAGCCACCTGATTACAAAGTATTAAATGTCTCAAAAGCTTCAACCGGAGCCAACCTTGAACATTGAACTTCATTCCCGGAGTCAACCTTCAACTTTCAACTTTGTAATTCCCCATCCAGCATAAAATCGAAAATTTTCACCCATTTATGCGGTTGAGCTTTCACCGGGGGCATACTAGTTTTGCACCATGAAAAAATTATATACACTGATTATACTGATACTAACCTTTATACCTGCACTGGTATCTGCACAAAACTCCGGAAAACGAATCTGGCTGAATGCCGCCGGGAACAGCGGGATGCTGGCGGTACAGTTTGACACCTGGCTAAGCGCTGCCTTGCCGAACTGGGGCTTCATGGCTGGCGCCGGACTGATCGCAGATCCTTCTTCCACAGGATTTACCATTCCTGCCGGCTTATATTATCTCGCGGGTAACAAGGGACGTTACCTGGAACTGGGTGCTGGCGCCTCTTTTATGCGCTTTCCCCAACGCAGCCAGGACAGCTGGTTCAACTTTGAAAAAGAAAACTTCGTCACCCCTTACTTCCATATCGGCTACCGCAGCCAGCCGGAAGGCAAACGGCGTTATTTCCGGGCCGGACTGGATTATTTCACTTCCGACCTCCGGCTGCCAAAAATCCTTGGCCCAAGGAATCTAGTTCCGGGGATATCGCTGGGATGGAAAATCTGATTATCAGGTATTCCTCTCCGTTAGTGTATGTACAGTCAATCTAAATAAGCTCCTGCAGATAATTTTTTTGACATATCCGGATCAATTTGCCTAAAACGAATAAAGTATAGTTCAGTAACCATTCCATCATTTTGATGAAACCCTTTCCCGGAGCCAACCCTTTGAACCATTTAAACCTCTTGAACCTTTTGAACTTTTCTCCGCGACAACCCGGCACAGGTCAGGAGACCTGCGCCAGTTACATAATCGTGCTCTCTAAACCTTCCTAAACTTCCCTAAACCTCCCTAAACCCTAAACTCCTAAACCCAACCAACCCCTCCTGCACTCAATCACGGATTGTACACCAGGTCTGTCATCCTGAATTCTCCATATACAAAATCCGTTTCCGGGTAGGTATAAACCAGGTCGGCCTCCACACCCAGCCGGTATCCGTTCATCCCGGCGTAGGTTTTCAGCGGTGTAGACCAACGCATGCGTTTTCCTTCCTGGGTGTTAAACCTTTCATCGGAAATAAAATTCAATAACCGGCCATCCGCTGCGAATAAGAGGGTAGCCCTCACTGTTATTTTACCATTGGTAAATGCTGCCTGAACCGTATCGCCATTTACTGATTCCCAGCGGATGCGGCTGTCGGTAAGCGCTGTCGGCGCCATGATACACAGGTCGTTGAAAAAAGTAATGGTTTCGGCTATGTTCATCTCATCCCCTGCTGCATACTGCACTTTAAAGAGGGAAAGCAGGCGGATATCCATCGAAGCCATTCCGCTGCGGTAACGGTGATACCCATCAACGGGTAAGCCCTTCATCGTAGCTTCCATCCAGAACAGCCGTGTGGGCGGATACAGAAAATTCTGCTGCTCACTGGTAAAGGACATCCATGAGCCGCCTTTGCTGCGGATACGTCCCTTGAAGTTCACCCTGAAACTGCTCACCCGGGGCTGACCAATACAACCCGCATAGCGGATATACCGCTGAACCGGAATGGGAAGATGTGCAATATCCTGGTCAACCAGTTTGCCGGAAGCATAAACCGGCGACTGTTGCTGCACGATGTGTACATCCCGGGAATAAGATTGATAATAGCGCCAGTGAGCAAACATGCTGATGGCTGCCACCAGCAGGATGATATTGGGCAGGGTGCCCGACTTTGCATCCGTCCATTGAATAATAATTAACCACTGCGAAAGAAGAACTGCCGGAAATAATGGAATCCAGCTCAGCCTGTTTTCATTCCATTGCAAAATACCGGAGACAATAAACAGGATACAAGCGATGGCCCAGCCGATACCCGCCACACGGGTTACCGGACGTGTGAGCGATTGGATATCGTCCCACTGAAATGCCTTCGCTGTTCCCAGCAAATGGATAACGCCATGCAGCATGGCCAGCAGGGGAATCAATAGCCTCAACATACAGACTGATTGAAGCAAAGCTATCTTCCCGGCACTCACGTAAAGAATAACAACAGGCAGGGCAGTTGCTGATTCCGGTCATTTCCAGCGTGCCTGCAGCCATCGCCGTACCGGCACATCATACAACCGCAGACAGGCATACGCCAGCAGTATACACCCTGCCATCACGCCCAGCGCCACGGGCCAGGTACTGAGTATGGAACTATTGTGATCTTTCACCCAGCCGGTGTACCAGTAAAGAATGGGGTAATGGGTAATATAAATGGGGTAGGAAATATCCCCCAGGAAACGGCAAAGCGCGGTTTCTCTATTTGCCCTGAGCGTGCCACCGGCTCCCAGGTATACGATCAGGGGAAAAACCAAGATGACCATGAGCGCATCATACAACCCGTTCATCCAAAGCCCTTGCTCACCGCCCAGCCGGGGCACACTCAGTGCAGCCATCAGGAGCAGACTGCACCATAAAAAGGCATTGGGAACAGGCCGCAACCGGGTAATTCTGAACAAGAGCAAACCTGCGAAAAAAGGATACATCAGCCGGGTGATCCCGATCCGGAACTGCGCTGGATCCAGCGACCAGCCACCGATAAGATCACCCTGGCTGCCGGTTACCGAATAATGCGCCAATGCGCCACCGGAAACCAGCACCAGCAGGGCCAGGGCCCATACCGGCCATTTGCGGATGAACAGCGCGTACATAAGATTGGCGAGGTATTCAAAAAACAGGGACCAGGCGGGTCCGTTCAACGGGTACATTTCCCACCAGCCGCGTATATCCATGCCCGTTGGCAAGGGAATCATCAGCATACCCGCCAGCAACGTGAGCATCACCTGCCATACTGGAACAGCATGTATTCCCGGCCAGAGCACCGAATCCTGCGTGTAAAAAAACAGGGCCCCCACCAGCATGCCCATCACCAGCATGGGCTGAAGACGTATCAGACGCCGGCGAATGAACGCACCTAAGCTCATCTGATTCCACCGGTCATCATAGGCAAAGCCAATGACAAAGCCGGAGAGCAGGAAGAAAAAATCCACGGCCAGGTAACCGTGATTGATCACCTGGCTGAACCGGTCCGCAGCATGCGCCTCCAGGATATGAAAAGCCACCACCATCAGGGCAGCCACCCCACGCAGACCATCGAGGATAGGTAAATGGGGTTTGGAGGTAAGAGAGCTGGCTTGCATAGAATATGCAGAATTTAGAAAATGGATAATAATGTGAAAATATGCAAGTTTGCAGATGTGCAAATCTGCAAATACTTCTGCTTCCTGCAATCCGGTGTCGGGATGAAAAGTTGAATGTACCTTCTAAGAAGTTGCCTTCTGCCAACTGAATACTGAACAGGTAACAGGGAATGATGAATTTCGAACAAACATGATGAAAGATTCAGTCCATCAGCCCATCAACCGGCCATAGACGAAAGCCTGGCATACGACTGATCTCAAAGAATCATCGCAGCCGGATGGCGAGAGGAGGAAGAAATTTTGGTTGATATTCCGGTGCAATACCCGCCCGTATCTGATCAAACAGCAATTCATCTCCGGGCAAGAGTACTTTGATCACTTCGGTCATTTCCGGGGTGAGCCGGCCATCCTTCGCAGTAAAGAAATAAGATGTTCCGTTTTTCCGCCTGATTGCGCATGAAAAAGAAACAATTTTACTAGCCGGTACTTTGCTGCCATCCGGATAAACCATTCGCAGGAAGGGGTTTGCCAGTATTTTACCTTTTGTTTGAAGCGTATCAGCACTAAAAGCCAGTTGCGCAACAGGATCTCCCGGCTGAAGAAAACAGGCGCCGGTTTCCGGTTGATGACCATCTCTCTGAATATCTGCAGGAATGGTTGCCCGGCTGATATCAGCGGTTAATAACAGGCCCGTTCCCATGGAAGCAAACAAGGGTAACAATCGAATATGTTTTATGATCCAAAACATAAATACAAGTTACATAATCAGATTAAAAAGAAGCTATAAATTAAGGATACTGATTTCAGAACTCAAGTTATCTCACTTGAAAATGGTATGATATCCGGTTGTTTTGTACATTTAACCCTATGAGGCAGCGTATCCTGAACATGCTCAATATCAAGGTGTCTGAGTCCAACCAGGTACTCGACCTGCTGTCGGTGCAGTTTTTTATCGGCCTCGCCACCGCTTTCCTGAATACAATTTCATTTACCCTTTTTATCTATAATTTCCCGGCCAGCGAACTGCCCCTGGTGTATCTCACGGTAGCAGGCGTTCTGATTGTGCTTAATTTTTTCTATGAAAAACTCGAGCACAGCCTCTCCCCCTTTCACCTGCTGAAACTCATTATTCTGCTGGGAGCAGGGTTGCTCTTCCTGCTTTGGGGCGGACTGCAGTTTGGGAACAACCAGCCCTTCATCTTCGCCCTGATGGTTGCCAATACGGTGATTTATATGATCACCGGGTATGCTTTCTGGGGCCTTGTTTCGCTCCTGTTTAATGTTCGGGAAAGCCGCCGGGTTTTCTCCATTGTGGGTGCCGGAGATATTCCTGCCAAACTGGTGGGTTATGTGGTGGCGCCCCTGCTGATCCCGCTGGTAGGTATTGAAAATGTGATATGGCTGGCCATTCTTTCCTTTGGGCTAAGCCTGCTCATTTTCCGCAGACTGCTGAAAAAAAGCAGCTGGGATGCCATCCGGAAAAAATTCAGTCATGGGCACCAGCAAAACCATGATCATCAGAAACACCCGGCAGCCCAGAACATCATTACGTTCTTTTTTGAAAACCGGCTCATCTTTGCCATTTCCCTGTTGTCGGTGCTGAGTTACAACGTTTTTATCCTGGTGGATTACACCTTCATTGCGCAGGTAAAAATGAAATTCAGCAATATCACCGAACTGGCAGCCTGGCTGGCAGCCTTTTTTGCCATTGGCCGTGTGCTGGCGCTGGTATTCAAACTGATATTTACCAGCAGGGTGATTGAAAAGCTGGGGCTGATTTCCAGCCTGTTTGTAACCCCGGTAACCCTGGCGGTTTCCTGCCTCGCCTTTTTCTTTTTCGCTGATCATCCCAACTACATGATTTTCATTTTCGGGATAATGGCCCTGCTCACCGAAATCCTGCGCTCAACCATGCAGGAACCCGTTTTTTTCGTCCTCTTTCAGCCTTTAAAAGAACAGCTCCGGCTAAAGGGTCACCTGATAGCCAAAGGGTATACCATGCCCCCTTCCCTGATCGTGGTAGGCGCATCCCTCCTGCTCTTTTATCATTTTGACATTAACCTGAGTATCCTGCTCACCATCAAAATTATCATCATCAACCTGATCATCTGGGCCGCTGTCATCTTCCTGATCCAGAAAACTTACCTGCACACCCTTCACCATTCTATCAAAAGAGGGCTGTTCAATACCGATGAGCGTTATATCAATGACCTGAAAACGACCAATATCCTGCTGGATAAAGTACGGCAGGGCAGCGGCACGGATGTTATTTACGCACTTGATCTGCTGAAAAAGGCTTCCTATGAAGGACTGCCTGCCTTATTACTGGAGCAATTGCGGAGCAATAAAAGCCGGGAGGTAAAACAATTTGCACTGGAACAGATGGAGCAGGCCGGAATTGCCGATACAGCCTTGTTGCGCAACCTCCTGAGTATGGAAACTGATCCCGGTTTAAGGCCCCGGATAATTACCCTGCTTTGCCTGCACGATGCCGATTTTCTCCGCGACATCGCCAGCCGGTTGCCGGAACAGGACGCACCCGTACGCAAAGCCCTCATCATTCACCTGCTGAACCAGCATGAATTTCAGTACCTGCTGCAGGCGGGTAATGAAATTGATCGGCTTATCCATGCCAGCGACCCGGAGGAAAGAAAATTATCGCTGGAAATCATCACGGAAATCAGGCATGTACAGTTCAGCCATATCATTGCGAACCTGATGCAGGATGCCGATCCTGCGGTTAAGAGAATGGCCGTACAGGCTGCCTGTAAACTCCGGATAAGCAACCTCCTGCCGCAGATTCTGCAACTCGGGGAAGGGCCGGTGAACAAACCGCTGGTGATTAAAGCGCTGGCGCAGTACGGTGATAAATTGTTTGAAGATATCCGGTTATTACCCGAATCGGCTGTAAAGGCATTTCTGCCTGACCTGATCCGGATCGCGCCCGGTATCAAAGGCGATCATTGCCGTGCTTTTCTGCTGGAACAAAACAACCGGCTGAATGAACATACCCACAAAATCATACATGCTTTATGGTCGCACAACTATGTACCGGCCGGCAGCCATGAAAAAAATCAGTTGCACGATCTGCTGATGGCTTTTTTAAAACTGGGCTGCAGTAAAATCGGCGACTATGCGCAAACAGAGGTATACCCCCAACTGGGCTCAATGGTAAAAAGCTCGCTGCTCAACGAAATCCGCACCGATCTCGTGGCTGCCCTGCGTATCTGCTCTCTGCTGTACGGGAAGCGGTCGGTGAACCGCATCCTGGAACTGATACAGGTAGATAAACATGATAAAATATTCAATGCCATCGAGATGATTGAACTCGAACTGCCCAAGAAAATCTCCAAAGAAATTATCAGCATGGTGGAATTTATCCTGGACCCGGAGGAAAGCCGCAAGGCCGGCTTTCGGCAGGAACAAGCCCTGCTGGAAAAAGTATACACCGGCGACTCATTTACCTATAATCCCTGGACCAAATCTGCACTCCTCTATGCAGCCTGGAAAAACCGGCACACAGAGCTGGCAACCGTTGCGGCCAGGCCCCTGCCCTCCGGAGAACATTTTATTGTTGCGGAAACCCGTCATTTTGTACTCACTAACCACCCCGAATAACCTATGCTGCTGATCGAAAAAATTTTACTGCTGCGCAAATCCGACATTTTCAGTTCCTGCAAAGAAGTGGACCTGATTGATATTGCTTCCATCAGTGCTGAACAACAGGTAAATAAAGGGGTAACCCTATTCAAAAAGGGCGACCCCGGCAACGGCATGTATTTTATTCATTCCGGCAAAGTGTCCATTCATGCGGATGAGCACCAGATTGCCGTTCTGTCTGACAACGAAATTTTCGGTGAGCTTTCCCTGCTGGATGCCGAGCCCCGCTCCGCCAGTGCCACTACACTGACCGACTGCATTCTTTTGAAAATTGAACAGGAAGTTTTTTATGATGTGATTGCCACCAATACCGATATCCTGCGGGGCATCATGCGCACGCTCTGCCGTCGTTTACGCGAACAGGACCGGATTACGATTGAGATGAAGAAAAAGGCGGGGGAAGGATAGGGAACAGGGTATGATGAATGATGAATGTTGAATGTTGAAGGTGTGTAGATAATTCAAAAGTAAAAATTCAAAAGTCAAAAACCACTCTAAACCTCCCAAACCTTCCTAAACTATTACCGTCAATCACAACTCATAACTCATAATTCATAACTCTAAACTCCTCCAAACCTCCCTAAACTTTCCAAACTTTCCTAAACCCTAAACCCCTCAACCATTTTTAACCTCTCTCCCCCTCCCCGCCATCAGCTTTTTGAGGTTCACCTGCTTCACGGGTTCCCGAAGTTCACGGGAGCATTGGGTATGATACTGATGGCTGGTGAGAAACTTCAGCTGCATGGCTTCCCATGCTTCATTGGATGAAACAATCCCGAAATGCAGAAATTCCCGGCGTAAGAGGTCGCCAATGTCAAAAAAATCTTCCCGGCCGAGATAATCCAGGTCTGCATCGCAGATAATCCGCTGCAAATGTGTATGGGGTTCCTGGGGCAGTTTCGTAGCCATGATGAGGTCAGTAATGAGTTTCCTTTCCTGTTCAGAAAAATCAAGACCGGCTGTTTTTTCCTGGAAAATATGACAGCTCATTACTTCATGGTTGACATAAGTGCGGAGAAATCCGTTATCATGAAAGAGGGCGGCCACACGGAGTAACTGCATTTCTTCATTTCCAATTCCCTCGGCTTCCGCGATCCGCACAGATTGTTTATATACATCTTTTGTATGGGCACGGGAATGATACGTGAGATGAGGATCCAACTCTCCCAGATCGGCAAAAACAATCGCCTTTAGCTGTTCTATGTCTCTTGCTGCCATACTTCAACAGCACCAACCGGCGCCCATAAGAGTAAATATAGTAAATATGTTGATGATAGAAAGTTTGAAAAAGGAATCCAATACACCGTATTTTCCGAATATAAACGGGGCCACACCCTTGGTACGGCCCCGTTTATATTTTATACCGGCTGGCGTCACAGGCAGAGATTATGCTTCTTTAACCAGCTGTATTTCCGCATGCAATTTTACTTCTTCACTTACCATTACACCCCCGCTTTCCAGCACCGCGTTCCAGTTTAATCCAAACTCTTTCCGGTTGATTTTTCCCTGTACGCTGAAACCCGCTTTTACATTGCCCCAGGGATCCTTTACAATACCGCCGAATTCCACTGTAAATGTTACCTGCTTTGTAACACCATGCAGGGTGAGATCACCCGTCAGCTGCCAGTCTTCGCCGCTTCCACTGAATCTGGTAGAAGTGAAAGTCAGTTGAGGATAAGTGGCGGCATCAAAAAAGTCAGCACTCTTCAGGTGCGCATCCCGCTGTTCATTATTGGTGTTAATCGACTCCACATCGGCCGAAAACACCACTTTTGCGTTGCTGAAATCTTCCTCATTGGTTTCCGCCTGCACACTGAACTGCCTGAAATGACCGGAAACATTGGTAAACATCAGGTGCTTTACTTTAAAACCGATTTCTGAATGGGTGGGATCCAGTGCCCATTTTACTGTTGCCATAAGAAGGTTGCTTTTTATAAATTGAATAATCAGATTGACAACACAAAGTTGCAACATTGATGATGGGCGGGCATTGAACCAGGACAAGATTTTACGATCCGGACTTTTTTGACAGGCGGGCCCGGATTTTACTGACGAATTCCGGGCTGATACCCAGATAAGAGGCGATATAATGCTGGGGTACCCGCTGGGGAATATCCGGGTAACGATGGATGAAATCGAGGTACTTATCCTGTGCCGGTTTGGATATGGTGTGAATCAGGCGTTCCTGGGTAACCGCCAGCCTTCGCTGCACCATGAGCCGGAAAACACGCTCAAATTTGGGTATTTCATTCAGCAGCATTTCCTTGGTAACGGGATTGAATACCAGCAATTCGGTTTCCTCCAGGGTTTCAATAAACAGGTTGCTGGGCTGCTGATGGTAAAAACTCGCAATATCTCCGATCCACCAGTCTTCCACCGCGAACATCAGGGTCACTTCAAATCCGTTTTCATCAATAAAATAAGTGCGTACACAGCCCTTGTTTACATAAGCCTCAAACTGGCAGATTTCCCCTTCCTGCAGCAGGTAAGCTTTTTTGGGGTAATGCTTCACCTGCAGCAGGCTGTTCATCCTATCCAGTTCAGCAACAGAAAAAGAAGCGCTTTTGGATACATTTCGGTTGATGGCTTCAAACATACCTGTAAAATACAGATTCCGGGAAATCCGGCAACGGGCGTTCCCCATTCACAGCCGGGTCTCCGGCAGGCGACCCGGCGTAAAACGGCCCGCAATGCATTGCACAGTGGTGTTTACTTTGCCCTTGTCGTCAGATATGATCAGCCGGCAGTCTAATCTCACTCACTAACAGCGGAACGCATTTTGTACATTTGAACCTATGAACCCACCCGGTGATTTTTACCGAAGCCATATCCGCCTGCCCTTTATCGGCCCTGCCGGGCAGCAGGCCCTGGGTAAAGCCCGGGTGCTGGTGGTGGGCGCAGGCGGACTGGGATGTCCCTGCCTCACTACACTGGCAGGCGCGGGGGTGAGCACCATCGGGATCGCCGATGGGGACCAGGTTGCCATCAGCAACCTGCACCGGCAACCATTATATACCCCTGCCGAAGAAGGTTTACCCAAAGCCTTCATCGCAGGCCGGAAATTACAAGAATACAATCCCAACATAGTTATCATTACGCAAGCCGTTTGGGTGGATGCGGAAAACGTATCCTCCCTGTTGGCAGGCTACGACCTTATTGCAGATTGCACGGATAATTTCTCCACCCGGTACCTGCTCAATGATGCCTGCGTACAGCAAAATAAGCCGCTGATCTATGGAGCCATTCACAGGGGCGAAGGGCAAGTGACGGTGTTCAATTACAACCATGGCCCCACCCTCCGATGCCTGTTTCCGGATGCGGAGCAGGGCGCGGTTACCAGCTGCGCAGAAACAGGGGCCTATAATGTAACCACTGCGGTAACGGGTACCCTGATGGCAAATGAAATCATTAAAATCATTACCGGCCATCCGGATATACTTTCAGGAAAACTGCTGCAACTGAACCTGCTCAACGGAACACAGGAGATCTTCGGTTTCAGCAGGACCGAAAGAGGCTACCGGGAAAGCCTGAACGAAATAAAGAACAGCCTGAACGAAAACAGCTGGGAGCCGGCAGCGCTGTTACAGCGCTTATCGTATGGCATCCGCCCGGTCATTATTGATGTACGCGAAGCAGCGGAAAGAGCAGGGGGATATATAGAAGGTCTGCATCTCCCGCTTCATACTTTACTCAATGCCACCGAATTCCCGTTTGATCCCGCTGATGAAATCCTGTTGTATTGCCAGCGGGGTCAGCGGAGCAGGATCGCCCGGCAACACCTGCTGGCCCTTGGTTTTACCCGGGTGATAGAATTAGCAGGCGGTTATGAAGCCTTGGAGCGTATAAACCCCCATCATCAACCATCACCACCCCACACTGCCTGATACCATGCCTGAAGTAAGCGAACTGTATATCTATCCCATTAAATCCCTCGGCGGAATCCGGCTGCAGTCTGCTGTGATGACTGACCGCGGGCTGGAGCATGACCGCCGGTGGATGCTCACTGATCCGGGCGGCCGCTTTCTTACCCGACGCGAACTCCCTGCTATGGCGCTTTTACAGGTGGCATTAACCGGTACAGGTCTTCGCGTATACCAAAGAAATAACCCCCATCACGAAATAACCATCCCCCTGCAGCCGGAAAACAGCGTCCGAGTAAAAACTGAAATCTGGGGCAACACCTGCGAAGCACTGACTGTATCTCCGGCCGCCGATGCCTGGTTCAGCCGGCAACTGGATACAGACTGCCGGCTGGTGTATATGCCGGACGACTCCCGGCTGGCCATAGACGAAAAATATTATCCCGGCGGCATCACTTCCCTGTCTGACGGCTATCCGGTACTAATGGTCAGTGATGCTTCTCTGAAACTGCTCAATCAACGGGCCGGGTTAACGCTGGAGATGGCCCGGTTCCGCCCCAACCTGGTGATCAGCGGATGTTCCGCACATGAAGAAGACCAGATGGCAAGCATCGAAATCAATGGCGTAATCCTGCGGGGAGTAAAACCCTGTGCCCGCTGCGTAGTAACCACCCAGGACCCCGAAACCGGGGCCCAAGGGAAAGAACCGCTGCAAACGCTTGCCACCTACCGGAAACTGGACAATAAGCTCTATTTTGGTGAAAATGCGGTACCCGTAAACACCGGGATCATCCGGGTGGGAGATGCGGTACGGGTGCTGGAGTGGAAGGAAGGGCCGGAGTTTAGGAAGCGTGGAGAATTATGAATTATGAGTTATGAGTTTCGACTTTTAACTTTTGACTTTTGACTCTGCCAATCCCCATCATCAAGTTATCAAATTCTGCATGAATACCATCACCCATAAACCCATCACCCTCCGCACCGCCAGCGCCTGCGGTATTGTATTCTGTTCAACGGAGACGATTACACGCATTGAGAAAAATGAATTACCCAAGGGCAACCTGTTTGACGTGGCCCGTGCTGCCGGATTCCTCGGTGCCAAAGCCACCCCGCAACTGCTGCCTCACTGCCACCCGGTAACGATTGATGGCATGCAGATACACTTCGACTATCTCGACCGGGAAAAACACGCAGACCTCTTTAACGATGCCACGCTCCGCCGGTCAGGCATCGTGATCACCGGTGAAGCGCAATCGATCGGAAGAACCGGTATTGAAATGGAAATGCTCACGGCTGTATCCGTTGCCGCACTGGAAATATATGATATGCTGAAACCGGTAGACAAACAACTGGAAATCGGCGGCATCCGTTTGCTGAGCAAGAAAGGCGGGAAAAGCGACCGGGAAAAATGGATCAGCGGAAAACCTTCCTGTGCAGTGTTGGTATGTTCCGACAGTTGCGCTACCGGTGAAAGGGAAGACAAAAGCGGCCGGCTGATTCAGTCGTTACTCAGCCAATGGCCCGTGGAACTGTCCGCTTACAATATCGTGGATGATAATGCCGAAAGCATCCGGGAGCAGGTAACCCAATGGGTGGAATCAGGCATCGACTGTATTTTCTGCACCGGCGGCACCGGCCTGGGGCCACGCGATGTTACCACTGATACCCTGCGCCCGATGCTGCAACGCGAAGTGCCCGGCATTGCCGAAGCCATGCGGAGTTATGGTCAGCAACGCACCCCCCTCGCCATGCTCAGCCGCTCACTCGCCGGCACCATCGGCAACAGCCTGGTGATAGCCCTGCCCGGCAGCACCGGCGGCGTGAAGGAAAGCCTGGAAGCCATCCTGCCCGCGGTGTTTCATGCGCTGAATATGATGAAGGGAGAAGGACACTGAAAGGTTTAAAAGGTTTGGAGGTTTAGGGAGGTTTAGGGAAGTTTAGAAGGGTTGAGGAGGCTGACTTTTTAATTTTGACTTTTTAATTTTGAATTTTGAATTATCTACACCCCTTCAACCTTGAACCTTCAACATGATAACTCTCCTCCAGGCCAAACAGTTGATCGCCGCCAACGCCCGCAACTGGGGTAATGAAATCATCTGGCTGAATGAAGCCGCCGGCCGTGTGCTGGCAGAGCCGCTGGTGGCCGACCGGGATTATCCACCCTTTCACCGCGCTACGATGGATGGGATCGCTATCCGGTATGCCGACTGGGAAAATGGCATCCGATCCTTCCGGGTAGCTGAAACCATTTATGCAGGGGCAGCACCGGTATCATCAGCCTGTGAAGGGGAATGTTACCGCATCATGACCGGCGCCGCTGTACCGGCATCCACCGATACGGTTATCCGAAAAGAAGAGCTGAATGGAGAGGGAGAGCAGCTGCAGATCACCGCAGCAATGGTAACGCAGGGACAATGCATTGCTCCCAAAGGAAGTGATACGGCCGCCGGCTGCGTACTGCTTTCCCCGCCCTGCCGTATCAAAACCGGCACCCTCACCCCGCTGGCCGCCCTGGGCTATGCGGAAGTGAAAGTAGCCCGTCTGCCCACCGTAGCCATCCTCACCACAGGCAATGAAGTGGTGCCGGTTGACCAGGCTCCTGAACCCCTGCAGATACGTAACAGTAACGTACACCTGCTTTGTGCACTGCTGGAAAAATGGCAGATAAAACCTGCGGCGGTGCGGCATGTACCCGATGATCCGGTACAGTTGCAGGCAACCATCCGTCAGCTGATGCATACTGATATCCTGATCCTGAGTGGCGCAGTGTCGGCCGGCGATGCCGATTATGTGCCACAGGCACTGGAAGCCGCGGGGGTTAAGAATATTTTCCATAAAGCAGCTATCCGTCCGGGTAAGCCGGTATGGTTCGGGCAAAAAAATGGCGGGCCCGTAGTATTCGCGCTCCCCGGCAACCCATTCTCCACCTATGTTACCTTTCGCCTGCTGATAGCGCATTTTCTCTGCAGCAGCTGGGGCATCCCCACACCAGAACCTTTATACATTCCGTTTGCAGGCAGCCGCCATAACCGTTCCGGACTGGATGAATTTTTCCCGGTCAGCCTCAGCGGAAATCCCACACAGGCAAAACCGATTCCCTTCAACACTTCGGGAGATATCACCGCCGTCATGCAGGCCGATGGGCTGGCCTGGCATCCGGCAGATCAGCCTTTGCTGACGGAAGGAATGAACCTGGCCTGTTACCGGATCGAAGGTTGACGGTTGAGAGTTGACGGTTGACGGGAGGAACCTTCTAAAAAGGTTATTCGAAATTCTTCATTCCCTGTTCCCTGTTCATCATTCAGATGGCGGATGGCAGTTGGAAGATGGCTGGAAAAAAGTTGACGGTTAATGGTTGACAGAAAGAATCTTCTAAAAAGGTTATTCGAAATTCTTCATTCCCTGTTCCCTGTTCATCAGTCAGATGGCGGATGGCAGTTGGCAGATGGCTGGAAAAAGTTGAAGGCTGATGGTTGACAGAAAGAACCTTCTAAAAAAGGTTATTCGAAATTCTTCATTCCCTGTTCCCTGTTCATCATTCAGATGATCAATATTTATCCTGTGCTCCCTGTACGCTCAGTATAATTATATTGACCTTTTTTGTATACTTGTATGCCCCTTTGATGACAATTACCTCCCACCACTAAGTCCTATCCTTGACTTACCATCCGGTTTGTAATCGTAAATATTCGTGTATGCGTGTATGTATTGCCGGGCTCATTGCCCTTGCCTCCTGTCAAAGCTATGCCCAAACCCCGCAGCTGGTAAAAGATATCTTCTCGCTGCCCAATAACGGCAGCGCGCCCGCCCGTTTTACGGCAGCAGGATCCGTCGTTTTTTTCACGGCAGGCACCCACAACCAGCAGCTCGGAAACGAACTGTATAAAACGGATGGAACAGAAGCGGGTACGGTACTGGTGAAAGACATCGAACCGGGAGCCGGATCGGGAGCTCCGGATAACCTCGTGAATATAAACGGCACTTTGTTTTTCACAGCCTTCACTTCCGCGAACGGAATCGAGCTCTGGAAAAGTGATGGCACGGCAGCGGGTACGGTACTGGTGAAAGACATTCAGCCAGGCGCCAATGCATCCTTGCCCCGTGATCTCACCCGGGTAGGTAACCTGCTTTTCTTTACGGCCCTTTCCACGAATGAAGGAAGAGAACTCTGGAAATCGGACGGTACAGCAGCAGGTACGGTGATGGTGAAAGACATCGTAAACGGTTTTTCTTCTTCCACCCCCGAAAAGCTGATCAATGTAGCAGGCACACTCTTTTTCAGGGCGGCGGTCAGTACCGGCGGCGATGTTGAGCTATGGAAATCCGACGGAACAGCCGCCGGTACCGTATTGGTGAAAGACATCAACCCTGGCAGCGGCAGTTCTGGTCCGGATAATATGGAAGCCATCAGCGGCACCCTTTACTTCTCCGCAACGGATGGCAGTAATGGCACCGAACTCTGGAAATCAGACGGAACAAGTGCGGGTACCATACAAATCAAAAACATCAGTGCGGGCAGCGGGTCCAGCAGCCCGACGAACCTCACTGGTTCCGGCGGCACACTTTTTTTTACCGCCAACGACGGAACCACCGGAAGGGAACTCTGGAAGTCAGACGGAACAAGTGCAGGTACCGTGCTGGTGAAAGATATTAATCTCGGCATCACCGGTGGTTTTGTCGGCGGACTGGTGAATGCAGGCGGCACCCTGTTTTTTTATGCCAACGATGGGGTGAGCGGTACCGAACTCTGGAAAAGCAATGGTAATTCAGCCGGGACGGTAATGATTAAAGATATTGAACCGGGAGCTGCAGCTGGCGGCATTGAATGGATAACCAATGTAAGCGGCACCGTATTTTTCACTGCCCAAACCACCAGCAACGGGCGTGCCTTATGGAAATCGGACGGTACTGCCAACGGCACGGTTCTGGTGAATCCTGCACGACTCGACAGCGCTACCAGCATGGGAGAATTGTTTTCCAATGCAGGCATCCTGTATTTTTCTTTTGAAGGACCAGGCAGTACCATTGGCACCGAACCCTGGAAAACCGATGGAACGGTTAACGGCACCGCACTGATTAAAGATGTAATTACCAGTACCGAAGCTTCTGACCCGGCGGATTTTTGCACGGTGGGCAGCACGGTTTATTTCACGGCCAATGACGGTACGCGTGGGCGTGAGTTATGGAAAACAGATGGTACCAGTGCCGGCACAACCATTGTCATGGACATTATTGCCGGGTCAGGCAGCTCAAATCCGGAACAGCTGACGGCGGTTAACTCCAATCTCTTTTTTGTTGCTCAAACTGCCAGCGGGAAGGAACTCTGGCGCACCACTGGCACCGTTATAGGCACAACACAGGTTAAAGATATCAACCCCGGTGTGGCCGGATCCGATCCGCTTTCACTTACCAACCTGAACGGGATACTTTATTTTTCCGCCAATGATGGTAGCAATGGCCGGGAACTCTGGAAAAGCAATGGCAGTTCCGCAGGTACCGTACTGGTGAAAGATATCGTTGCCGGAAGCGCATCCGGATTACCCGACAAACTTTTTGCCCTGGGCACCACCCTGTATTTCACCGCTACCAACGGAACTGTTTCTGCGCAGGATGATGAAGAACTATGGAAATCGGACGGCACATCAGCAGGCACGCTGAAGGTAAAAGATATAAAAGCCGGCAACGGGGCATCCTCGCCTGCGAACTTTACAACTTTCAACAACCAGCTTTTCTTCTCTGCAAATGGAAACGATGGTGTTGAACTCTGGAAGTCAGACGGTACCGACCCGGGCACTGTGGAGGTGAAGGATATATATTCCGGAGCGCCCTCCAGCTCTCCGGCAAGCCTTTGTGTAATGAACAATATGCTGTATTTCTGCGCCACCGAGGGCACGAATGGCCGCGAATTATGGAAATCCGATGGTACAGCCAACGGAACCGTACTGGTGAAAAACATTGTCAGCGGTGCCGCCGGTTCCAACCCTGCATCCCTGTACAATGCCAACGGCACCTTATACTTCAGTGCGGAAGGTGTAGCTACAGAACGAGACTTATGGAAAAGTGATGGCACCGATGCCGGCACGGTGATAGTAAAACAGTTCAATGCCGGGATCACGGAAAATGCCAATCCCGAAAACCTTACTTACGTAAACGGATACCTGTATTTCACTACTGCCCACACCAACAACGGCAGTTTCACCGGGAAAGAGTTATGGCAATCTGACGGAACAACAGCCGGAACGGTATTGTTGGATATCTACCCGGGTGAAGGAGGCAGTAATCCTGCTGAACTCAGGCAGCTGGGAAATGAACTGATTTTTGCCGCAGATGACGGGCAGTATGGCCGGGAACTCTGGAAGCTGACGCCTGCAGCCGCTGTGACTTATCACTGGACAGGCAATGTTTCCACCGCCTGGGAAACAGCCGGCAACTGGAGCAGCAACCTGGTACCCGTATCCACATCAGAAGTGCTGATTCCGGCAGGCCGGCCCAGGTACCCGGTGGTGAATGCCTCTACCTCTATCAAAAAACTGATAACTGAACCGGGAGCTACTGTACAAATAGCCACCGGAATCAACTTAACCATTAACGGGTTGTAATACGTTCCCATACGGAGAATATTTACCTGAAGGAAAAGACTTCCGAAGTCTTCCGGAGAAAATTCCTGTTTAACCTGGCACCTGTCAGACTTCGGAAGTCTGGTCTTCGAGGCTAAAAGAGTCGGGGGTAGATGGCATACAGGAAAACATCCCTACTGATCCAATTCAACATTCATCATTCAAAATTCCCTGTTCACCATTCCCTGTTCCCTGTTCATCATTTGGTTGGCGGCTGGCAGATGGCTGATGGCGGGGAGGAAAGTTGACGGTTGATGGTTGATGGTTGGCGGGAAGAACATGCTAAGAAGGATATTCAAAATTCTTCATTCCCTGTACTCTGTTCGATATTCTTATTCCCGGTTTTCCTTTTCTGTAATTTCAAAACTCCTCGACACACTGACGCCTTCTTCATCCACTACTGTTAGTATGTGTTTTCCCGGAGCAGGCTGCAGGGCGATCTGGTGAAAATGTTCGGTGGTTCCTGCAAACTGATCATCAATACTCCAGAACAACCGGGCGCCCGGCCGTCGGTGCGCAGCGGAAAAAATCGTTTTCCCTCTTTCCCCGTTCATTTCAAGCGGCACGTAGATACGACCATTTGCAACGGGATATAATATATCAATCACCCTGGTGGCTTCCTCCGGGTTACAGCCGGGTTTGAACGGAGGCATCGGTTTATAATCTGCCGTATGCTGCCGGTAATAATACTCCATGGAAGGGGTAAGTACAAACCAGCTCACATGCTGCATACGCAATGGAGATTCGCAGGCTTCCGTAGCCCTGTATTCACCACTGGCATCCAGGTGGATGATTCGGTGGTAGGGACAGAGAGGAGATTTTTCCGCCTGTGGCGGCATCTGCAAAGTATCCGTATTTGGGCAGTCGGGCCCAGCCCGGTAACCGCTTTCCCGGCAAACAGGTATACGGGAAAAAAAGCGGTTCGGTTTCCGGAACCAGCCACCGGATGGTAACAACCGGAACAGATCAAACATGACGGGAGCAGCCGTTTTGATTCCCATCAGTTCAGGCCTGCCTTCCCCATCGGTATTCCCCACCCATACGGCCACCACATAACGCGGTGTAACACCAATGGCCCAGCCATCCCGGAAACCGAAACTGGTGCCGGTTTTCCAGGCAATGGGCTGTGCGGATCCAAATTGCTGCCAGAGACCTTCCTCGCCGGGTCGCATCACTTCCCGCATAGCGGAAAAGGTAAACCAGAGAGATACAGCATCCAGGGGCAGCATCGAGGCATTTCCGGATGCAGCCGGGCGCTGTGTTTGCAAACCCTGGAGCAGGAATTGCGGGGGATGAAAAGCGGATCGGTATACCTGTCCGCTATATTCATCCTGCCGGTTAAGCGAACGGGCCATCGATGCATATACACCGGCAAGATCCCACATAGTGACTTCGCATCCTCCCAGCACCAGGCTTAAACCATAATGACCGGCCGGACGCTGAAGTGTTGTGATACCTGTTTGTTGCAGCAGATCGTACAGGCGCGGATACCTGAACTGCTGCAACATTTTCAGGGCGGGAATATTGAGACTCCTTGCCAGTGCCGCGGATGCCGGTACCGCGCCATCATATCCCCTGTCAAAATTCTGGGGTGCATAACTACCGATCTGCATCGGTACATCTGGAATTAACGCATCCGGTAGTAACATGCCATCGCTGAGCATGGCCGCATAGAGAATGGGTTTCAACGCACTGCCCGGGCTGCGGGGAGCAGCGATCACATCCACCTCACTTTCCATTTCAGGATCCCCCTTGCCCGCAATATTGCCGGCATAGGCCAATACCTGCCCCGATTCAACTTCCAGTATCAATGCACAGGCATTGTTAATGCCATTGCCCCTGAAAACGGATTGATGCCTGTTAAGAATGGTAGCCGTATTTTTCTGTAAAGCCAGGTCGAGGGTGGTACGGATTACCGATTGTGGCATACCGGTAGTTAAACTTTTGCACCGCTGAAACAAGTGGGTGGCGTGCTGAGGTAAAGGAAGCGGAATACCGGGCAATGGTTCCTGTTTGGCCAGCGAGCAATCTTCAGCAGAGAGGATCTGTTGTTGCCGCAAACGATCAAGCAGGCGGTTGCGCTTTCTTAACAATGCATCGCGGTTTTTTCCCGGATGAACGAGCGCGGGCGCATTCGGCAGCACTGCGAGGGTAGCCATCTGTCCCCAGCTGAGGCGGGAAGCAGGGATACCATAATACCGCCACGACGCTGCCTCCAGCCCCACCACATTACCGCCAAAGGGCGCATGCGATGCGTAAAGAGCTAGTATCTTTTTTTTGCTGTACCTGCACTCCAGCCGGATGGCCAGCAAACTCTCCTTGAGTTTAATCCAGATACTCCGGTTCCGGTGCTGCAGGGCCAGCCGGATCACCTGCATACTGATGGTGCTGCCCCCCTGCGTACCGCCCTGCCGGCGGCTGTTATGCAGTACTGCCCTGAGCAAAGCGAAAGGATCCACGCCGGGATGGTAAAAGAACCGGCGGTCTTCAAAAGCGGTAATACAGTCTTCAAATTTCTGCGGAACTGTTTCCGACTCCGGGAACCGCCATTGTCCATCGGCAGCGATGGTGGCATTCAGCAGTTCACCGTTCCTGTCTTCCAGCACATACGAAACCGGCGCCGTAAACAAACGTTCCGGCTGGGAAAAATAAAAAAGCGTAAGTATACCCGCCGTAATGAAAAGCAGCCACCGCTTCCTGCGGGGAGTCCGGCGCCATCGCGCAATCACCGGGGATATGATCCGTTTCAACAAATATGCAGTTATCCGTTACAGTTATTCATCAACAGCCCATCCTGTTATCTTATCACTTCCACCCATCTGCCCGCAGTACCGGCCGAAAGGCTGTTATCATACATCGCCGAAGCATATACGCCGGGCATAAAATATCGACCGGTATAAGCCGCGTTCAGCTGTATATAATAAGTGAGTGTCTGCTGCTGGCCGATATCGAAGTACGTGTACACCCGGTCGTCGCGGATATCCTGGTACCGGGCTTCGGCCGATTTCCAGGCGCCTTCACCTGTCATCCGGGCATTCAGGATTTCCCATCCACCGGGGAATACCTGGTGCAGCGCCATCTCTGTATAACGGCCACGCTTACCGGTGTTGGTGATCACCACTTTGGCCAGAAAGTCCGTACCCTGTTTCAAACGGGCAATGTCCACCGGCGTACCGTCTTTATGGATGTAGGAAACAGCCAGTGCAAGCCGGGAGGGATCATTGATTACCGGCAGGCTGTCGCCTGTAAGCGGCTGTCCCTGTGTGATGGTGCGGACAAACAGCACATTCGTACCCCTGTTCGTTACTTCTACCGGCTGGCTTCCTGCACGTACCGGGATAGCCAGCTGGTAATAATAGGAACCACTTTTCAGCTCTATTATTTTTCCTCCGGATTTCAGACTCGCTGTGATTTTGGTGCCGGAAGGATGGGTACCGCAATAACGGGCAACGGCCAGCAGGGCATAGGCGGTGGTTTGGGTACTGTACCACGAATCCTGTGATAATTTGCCGGCTACCGACTGCACCAGTGAAGCGGCCTGCTCTTTCATACCCAGCAGCGTAAGAGTTTCGAGTACCATAGCCTCATCCCTCAGTGCCGATCCGTAAGTGATGCCGGGCTGCGGCCTTGCATCAAAACGGGCAGGCAAACCACGCACAAGTTCAACCGCAGCCGATGCATTGCCAGCGATTTTATAAGCGGCAGCGAGACGCCAGCGGGCTTCCGGCGCCAGGTTCTTTACTTCCCGCAACCTGTTCATGGCGCCCAGTTCAGGCGACCGTGCCAGGGCGAGGGTAAAGAGCCTGTAAGCCTGCGCCAGGTCGCTGCCGTAAACACCCTCGCCGGCACGTGACCAGTTAGTGGCACGGCTACGTTGAAATGACCTCCACTGCTGGAGCAACGCTTCGTTCACCCAGTAACCTGCTGCTTGTGCTTCCAGCAGAAAATGGCCTGCATAGCTGCTGCCCCACTCATCACTCTGACCCATCCCCGGCCAGTAGGCAAAACCGCCATCGGGGCGTTGTAACAACTGCAGGCGCTGAATCCCCGCCTTTACGTTTCTTTCAATCTGTGCCTTCCGGTAATCATCCAGATCCGTCAGTTGGCGCAGTACCAGCTGCGGAAATACACCGGAAGTTATTTGTTCAATGCATCCATGCGGATACTGAACCAGGTAATCGAGCCGCTGCTGCAGATTCATAGGCGGCACACTGGAAATTTCCAGCACCGCACTGCTGCTGGCCGGGATACCTACCGGTGCCACCATGGTTTTCCATTGCCTTCCTGCCTGCAATTCAGCTGAAGATACCCGCGTAATGGCAGGATGGGGGTTCCGTACTTCCAGTTCTGTTTCCTGCGCTGCCCGTTCGCTTCCGCTGCTGGCAGTAAAGCTCAATCTGGCAATACCGGTAAAGGATTTCACTTTCACATCAAAATAAGCCATTTGCTCACCGGGCTCCGTAAAGTTGAGCCGCTGGGAGGCTGAACCGATCACTTCCAGCGCATTGCCTGGTTGCAGGTTCAGCTGCACCTGCCGAATCCCGGATTCCATAGCAAAAACGGAAACGGGTATACGGATTTGTTCACCCGGAGCCAGCACACGGGGCATGGTAGAAAGCAGCATCAGCGGTTTTTTCACCACCACATTCTTGTCAGTATTTCCGTAACTGCCGCCATGTGCCGCCACCAGCATCGCCCTCACGGATCCGGTATACGGAGGCAGTGTAAACTGGTGGGTAGCGGTTTTCCCTTTGCCCAGCTGAAAGGGACCCATAAATACTACTACCGGTTTGAAACGGTTGGCATGTTTTTGTTTAACCGGACCACCTGCCGCGTCGCCGCCGATGGTAAGTATCCGCTCCAGTCCACCGCTCCACGCGCCGAGCACATAATCAAATACATCAAAGCTCTTTACACCCAGTGCTTCGCGTGCATAAAATGATGCGTGCGGGTCGGGTGTATTGAAACGCGTAAGATCCAGCAGTCCTTCATCCACCAGCGCTACGGAGTAGGTCATTGCCCGCCCCTGCTGTTCACTAACGGTAAAAGATACACGCTGCTCAGGCCGGATCACATCCGGCATTTTCAGCACAGGAGAGAGCCGGGTGTTTTTATCTTCTACAAAAACAGGGATACTGCCGTACAGCCGTACCGGCAGGTCATTCACTGTCTGTACGTGTGGCTGTAACAAACTCACTGTGGCGTAGATGTTGGGAGCCATCTCCGGCTCAGCCCGGAAACGCACTTTTGTTTGTCCGGATTCGGTAGACTGCCAGAAACTCCGCAGTACTTTACTGCCGCTTTCCAGGCTCACCAGCATACGACCTCCCCGGCTGCTGGGAATATTCAGTTCCACCTCCTCTCCCACCTGGTATTTTGCGCGGCTGCTGGTGAAAGAGAGCATCGTAGCCGCGGTGGGATCACCATTTCCTCCCCGGCGTTCCCATCCCGGCTCGTCGGCATAAAAAGTGCTGCCGGTAACATGCCCGCTCTGAAGATCCTTTATCAGCAGGAGATACCGGCCCCAGTCACCCGGCGGAACGGAAAAACGCCACTGTCCGCTACCGTTAGTAACCGACACCCTCTCCGTACGGATCAGTTTATTGTAGGCATCCTGTGTGAAATTGCTGAGGTTGTCGCCGGATTCATCCCACCACCAGCGCCACTGGATGCGGTAAAACTGAATTTCCAGCTGCGAGTTTCCGGAAACTGGCTTACCGGTTGCATCCACGCTGGCCAGCTGTACGCTGTGTGTTTTACCAGTGAGCAGATAATGTACCTGTCCCTCGGCAGGGGGCAGCCGCATACCGGCATAACTGCGGTAAGGACTGTAAGGCAAGCTGAAATAATCCGTACTGAATGCACCGCCCGGTTCAAAAACTTTTACCAGGAGATTTGCTGTAAGCATACCCGGCGCGGCATCTGTGATATCGGGAGAGAGCTTTACCAGCGCTTTGCCTTCTTCGCTCAAAGTTCCGTCGAACAGGGTTTTCTGCCGGGTGGAGTAGCTGCCTGCAGGATTGTCAAATACAAAACCTTCCCATTGGGGGAAACGGGTAGGCCGGGCATGCAGACTCATGTCGACCCGTGCCTTCAGATTTTTGCCCGGTAATCCGAACAGCCATTCAGCATACAGCGACCCTTCCCCGGTGCCACCGGTACCCAGGAGGGGGTTCCTGCCGAAATCGGCCTTAATCTTAATCCGGTTAGGTATCACGGTTTCAATGCGCAGCCGTTTTTCAAACACAGCGCCGCCGCATTTCACGCGGGCCAACCAGTTTCCGGTGGGTACTGTTGCATCCGTTACCGTTCGGAACGTAAAAAAACCATCCGGCGCACCCCGCTGAACTGCCTGCCGGTACAGCTGTTGGCGGGGCGTATACAAACTGAATTCCACCGGATGATCGGGCGGCAGTTTACCATCCCGGTCCTCAATGATGCAACTGATGAACAGCGAATCGCCCGGCCGCCAGACACCCCTTTCACCAAATATGAATCCTTTGATACCATTTTTCACTTCCCCGCCACCAACATCAAACCGGCTGAGTGCAAGGGAATTTCCATCATCCAGTTTCAGGTATCCCCTTTCCTTTCCGGATTTAGCTATCAGCAGCCAGGGTTTTCTTTTTACGGCAATATCAGCAAATCCATCGCTTCCGCTGGCGCCCCTCCCAACGACCACCTGCTGAAAATCGAGGACTTCCAGCTGCACGCCTTTCATGGGATCAGTGGTGAGAATATTACTCACAGCAACGGTTACCCTGTTATCGGTTCCCCGTTTGGCAGTGAGACCGATATTGCTTGCCAGGATATTCCGGGTTGCCCAGCGGTCTTTATTATAATAGGAGCGGCTCCGGGGATCATCGCGCCTGCTCCAGTTGTATCCGTATGGATAATAGGTATCATACCTGTTCCAGAATTCATCATCTTCATCCACGCCCCCCATACCATAATCATCATAATAGGCTTCGTCTTCACCCTCCGCTTCCTCCGGTCCGGGCAGTCGGGCAGTATCCTGTGCGGCATAGAGGCTGTACTGGGGCCTGAAACCAATAGTAACACGGTATACAGCGCCCTGCTCTGTTTTCAGCAGTTTGTCCAGATCAAGCATAAAACGCTGTTTACGGTGCAGGTCCAGCGATGCATCCGCATCCAGCCGGATGGTTTTCTGCACCACTGGTTTTGCTACTTTCCGCAGATAACTTTCACCGTCCAGCTGATTGTCCTGTAAAAAACGCGGCACATTCTGTTCATAGATTTTCAGGATACTTACATCCACCGCGTTGAGATTAACAGCTTCAAAGGGCAGTACGAGCCTTCCCGAAGCAGGAAGTATATTGCCTCTTCCATGAATTTTTACGGAAGGCAGGCGGTTTTCAAAGTGTACATTGGCGGTAAAATTCTGCTGCAGTGTATCTCCCCAGCTGTTTTTAATACCATTGCTGATCTGGACACTGTATGAACCATCCAGCCTGCTGCCCGCATACAGTTTCACTTCACTGCCGTTGATGCTGTAGACGAGGTCGCCCAGATTACTGACCGACAATAAACCAGTCAGATCCTGTCCGATGGCAATCGGTTCGCTGAAGCGGACGGAAGCATATTGCTGCTCATCATTCACAGCCACCACATCCAGTACCTTAAAGTCACCGGCCGCAGGTACCTCTATTTCCCTGGAACCTTTTACTGCCATACCCATATTGCTGCCATCCCATTCCAGCAGGAGCTTACCGGGGGAAGAAGTTCTTTCAATACCGCTGACGGTGAACAGGTGCAGGCGATTGGCTTCATTGTGCTGCCATATCACCGGGAGCAGCCGGTTGCCGGATTTTACATTCAGTACTTTCTCTAATGCTTCCGCTGATTCCTGGTCTGCTGTTTCCAGTTCGCCGGTCAGCTGCATCTGTTGCTTCCCTGTTCCCGAACGCAGGCCATTATCCCTGATCACAAAAGAAGGAGCCAGTGTTTGCAGGGTAAACTGAAAGGTTTTGAGTTTTTCCTCAGGCACGGCAGTTACTTTACCCAGCTGAAAGCTTATGGTGTACAGACGGCCAGGTTGCAGAGGCTGATCCGGTTTGAATTCAACCGTGGAAGCATCCACCCAGCGTGTCTTACCTTTCACAGCCGGCGAACATTCAAACAGCGGCTCTTTTACTTCTTCCCCCACTGCATGTACGGTGGCAGCTGTTCCGGCCAGCCGTATACGAATGGGAGTGGTTTTAGAAACGGTACCGGTAGTGTAGGCATCAATGTACCTGCTGTAAGCAGGATCTACTTCAATCCACCGTTGTTGTTTGCAGGAAAAAAGGAGACAGGCTGCGGTTACATACAGCAGGTACCGGAGAGAAGTTCCGCGGAACTTTCCGGCATTTCGGGGAGCATCGGCTTCCATAAATGTAAGAGGTGATTTACTGGTTCAGCCCATCCAGGACGGAAAGGCTGCGCTTTTATTTGGCAATATAAATGTTGAATATTTTTTTGAATCCGGCCATCATTATCATCAATAATTATTTGTTAAAGGAAAAAATGGCCGCTGAAAACAATCATCCGCAACTGCTTTATCTGGGGCCCTCCCCCGCCTATCTTTGCAGCAACGAATACCGGCGGCATGTCCAATGAATTATTTATACCCCTGCTTCTCTTCACCGTAGCCTTTCTCTACGCCGCGGTAGGTCATGGCGGCGCGAGCGGGTATATCGCCGTACTCACGCTGATGGGTATCTCCATGCCGGTATACAAACCGGTGGTACTGGTATTGAATACGCTGATTGCCGGGGTGGCCTTTATCCAGTTCAGCCGCGCGGGTTATTTCCGCTGGTCGCTGGCCTGGCCTTTTCTGATCACCTCCATCCCGATGGCCTATGCGGGATCGCAGTTTACAACCTCTGAACATTTGTATAAACTGTTGCTGGGACTTGCCCTGATTTTTCCTATCATCCGCCTGCTGGGATTCGGCCCCCAGGAAAAAAAGGATCAGCAGCCTCTCATTCACTGGCAGGCACTGGCCTGGGGTGCCGTCATTGGATTCGCATCGGGTTTCCTGAATATCGGCGGGGGTATTTTCTTAAGCCCTGTGATCATCCTGCTTGCCTGGGGCAATGCCAAAGATGCGGCGGCGGTTTCCAGCCTGTTTATTGTATGCAATTCGCTGGCAGGACTGGCGGCTGCAGGTATCAGCCCCCGGGCTTTTGAAGGAGCAGCCCGCTGGTGGATCATGACTGCTTTCTGCGGGGGCCTGCTGGGCGCCTGGCTGGGAAGCCACCGGTTTAATATCCTGACGGTACGCTATCTATTATCGGCTGTGCTGTGTATCGCAGCCGCCAAACTGATACTGAGCGCATGAACGGCCTGCACGATATGTATAACCGATCCTTCAAAACCCTGCGGGTAAGCCTGCTGAGCCGCTGCAACCTCAGCTGTGTGTACTGCACAATGGGGGAAGATGAAGTAAAAGACAACAACGCCCACCAGCATCCTGCTTCCGCGACCCAACTGCTGCGGCAGATCGTGCAGTTGCACACCCTGCTGCAACTTGAAACGATTCGGCTCACGGGCGGGGAACCGCTCTTATACCATGAATTGATCCCCCTGGTGGAAGGGTTGAAACAAATGAAGATCCCCCGTATCCGCCTCACCACCAACGGCTTCCTGCTGGAAAGGCTGGCAACGCCGCTGGCTGCAGCCGGACTGCAGGCAGTGAATGTATCACTGGATGCCATAGACGAAGACCGGTTTTTCCTGATGACCAAACGAACGCAGGCAGATAAAGTGCTACGGGGTATTGATGCGGCAATGGCTGCCGGAATGAAAGTAAAAATCAACGCGGTGATCATGAAAGGCATTAATGAAGACCAGGTGTTGCCCCTGCTGCACTTCGCGTTTGAAAGAAATATTACTATCCGCTTCCTCGAAGTGATGGCGATGGGTCACCTGCACAGCAATGCCGCGCATTACCTTTTTTCCCAGGAAGAACTGCTGGAGGTAATCAGCAAAGAATACGCTATTGAAAGAATGCCGCGAAAGGAAGGCTCCACCGCCAACTACTGGAAAACTACTGAAGGCAACCACTTTGGCATCATCGCCAATGAAAGCGAACCTTTCTGCCATGATTGCAACCGGCTGCGGCTGGACAGCACCGGGCATATCTACGGTTGCCTCAGCAGTAATCAACCCATCGCCCTCAGCGAAACCGATGATACCAACACTTTAATGAGTAAATTGCAACAGGCCATGGACCAGAAGCAGCGGGTGAAGTTTACGGGGAGTGAGTTGAGCATGCTGCATATTGGAGGTTAGTTTAGGGTTTAGGAGTTTAGGGTTTAGAGTTTGCAATGATTGGGAGGTTTGGAGGAGTTTAGAGTTATGAGTTATGAGTTGTGATTGACGGTAATAGTTTAGGAAGGTTTGGGAGGTTTAGAGTGGTTTTTGACTTTTGCATTTTAACTTTTGAATTTCAAAATGAAGATCATCACCTACGCCATATTAAAAGATTACTTCGATAAAGAGTTCACCGTGGAAGAGCCGGTGCGCACGATTGAAGAGCTGCAGCAGTATCTCACAGCCCGCAGTCCCGCATCCAAAGATATCCTGGCCGCCTGCCGCTATGCGGTGAATAATCATTTTGTATCAGACGATTTTATTCTTTCCCCGGATGAACCGGTGCATATCATTCCCCCCAGCAGTGGCGGTTAATCATGCAGCATCTTTCTTCACATACCATTGATATAGCGGCCCTGTTCGCGCAGGCACACCACCCGCAATCCGGTGCCGTTGTATTGTTCAGCGGGGAAACCAGGAACAGCAGTCAGGGAAAAGAAGTAAGTCACCTGCTGTACGAAGCCCACGAGGCGATGGCGGAAAAGATGATCGCTGACATTCTTCAGGAAGCCATACGGCGCTGGCAACTGAAAGGTGCCTGGGCAGTCCACCGCACCGGTACAGTAGGAATCACTGAATGTGCAGTCGCTGTAATCACTTCTGCCCCCCACCG
>WBZP01000167.1_pt1 | contig 68259 bp, 53 predicted proteins | sample 5204301 | NCBI WGS metagenome assembly WBZP01 (sample SAMN12412401, study PRJNA552823) | activated sludge metagenome | isolation source: activated sludge from nitrification reactor of wastewater treatment plant... | place: USA: Pennsylvania | collected 2017 | reverse complement strand
TCCGCCCGGCCGGATCATCCCGAAGGGATAATAATCAGAACCGTATAAGTAGTTGATCGAAAGCATGATACGCTGATCGAAAAGACCCGGGAAAGATACATTTTTCGATCATATTACATCATTTCAAGGTTGGTTTTTCCTCTAAGAGGGCGTAGAATTTTAAAGTTTCCGTATCGAGTTGGTCCTGGCTGATGTCCACATACCGGAAGAATTCGGCGCTGTTGGGTGCATGGCCGGAGATTTTGCGCACCAGGTGTTCGGCCATGCCGCTGGCCAGTAGCATGGAGATGGCGCTTCTGCGCATCGTGTGGGAGGTGATGAGGTCACAGAATCGAAAGTGAGTTTTGTTAGTTGGGTCTTTAAAGATCATGCGCGGGCGGCCATCACGGTTTCGCCAAAGGATGTGTGGTTCGGTCCAGCCCGCAGCCTCTCCCAGCAGTTTTAGACGTTTGTTCAGACAGGAGTTACTGATGTGGGGTAAGAGACGGTTTCCTCTTGAACGGTACCGGCGAAAGATCTCGAGAACATACGCCGGTAGAGGGATCCGAAGCAATGAGCCGGTTTTACGACTGGCAATAACCAGGTAGGTAGCCGAACCGGTCTGCTCAAGGTTGGACCGTTGGAGTGACAAAAGATCGGACACCCGCAAACCGGTAGAACAACCGACCAGGAAGATGTCGCGGGCCTGTCGCAGTTCCGGGCTGAGGCGTTGCAGCAGTCCGTGATCCTGAAGCAAGGAACGGATGCGATATAACGGCACCACAACGATGGGTACGGGTTCTTTGCGCACGAAGAACAGGCGGGGAATATTACCCAACTCCCAACCGTGCGCCACCTCCAGGTAGCGCAAAAATGTTTTCAGATGCTTGAAATGAAAGCCGAGATAATTGTCGGATCGGACGTTGTGCCTTCTCAGGAATTCAGAAAATCGTCGGATGAACCTTTTCCAACGAGCGTTTTCACGCTCCACCTGCTTGAGACTGAGCCGATGGTGGTCGTGTAACAACAAATCGGTACCGCACTCGATTTGGAAGGCTTTGATCTTTTCCAGGGTGGCACGGTAATTCTGTACACTACCGGAAAGTAGTTTGGTGCCATCTGGCTTGCGCCGCAAGCCAGATGCGCTCTCGTGGATAAATTGCTCGAATGCCTGTACGAATGGCAGTTGAGTGGCACCTGGTCGAGAAGCCATCTTGAGTTTTTCCGGACAACGAATCCGGATGGATCAATATTGCAAAAGGACAGGCCTGCCTTGAACAGCCTACTAACCGGGCGGCATTGGGTGCCGTGATGCGATGATTTTGCTGCATGTAGATCGAAAGTAGCATGCGGGGTTAAAAGCGTTTCCTCTTTTGGCGGCACAGCCTTTCCCTTTTTGTCGTTAAACGCCCAATGACCCAAGCGATATTACATGAATGCCGTCTTTTCGCGTATAACTGATCCCGGTTCCGGTAATGATGTTGAGCGATTTCGGTGGCGCAATCTTTTTGGTATCAAGGATCGAGACAAACTTCAGGAGATTCTTCGCGGCTGCCTCAATTTGTCCGCTCCCCAGTTTTATTTCGAATGCACACCAATCTCCATTGTATTTTTGAACGATACTGTCGATTTCTAATCCGCTGGAATCCCGGTAATGATAGACCTTGGCATCGTTAGCCTGTGCATAGACCCGCAAGTCGTGGGTGACCAGTGATTCAAATAAAAAGCCGGTGAAATGCAAATCGTTTAAAAGGGATTGCTCATTGGCTCCCAGGGCGGCGACTGCCAACGCGACATCGGTAAAGTGATGCTTGGAAGATTTACGCAAGGAATAGGATGAACGAATATGTGTATTCCACGCAGGCTGCTCCTCGATGATCATGAGGCGCTTCAACGCGTCGAGATAATCGTAAATGGTCGGCCGGGTGATGGAGGTTCTTTCTTTTTCCCGGATATCGCTTTCTAACCTGGTGATCTCCGCAAGCGTGGCGGTGTTTCTTCCGATGGACCGGAGTAGACTTCTTACTTTATTTGGATCTCGTTTGATTTCCGAAACACGACTCATGTCCACTTCGGCAAGCAACTCAACATAAGCACGATTTATATCCGTTGCCTGTTGTACAGACTTGTCGATCAGGGAGGGAAAACCACCGATGATCAACCGTTCAAGGATGAATTCAAGCGCTGTCGGCTGGTCAATCACATCAATACTTTTTCCTTCAAAGAGATTCGCCAAACTGACGGCTCCGGTCGAGTAGCCCAGTTCCTGCCAGGTCATCGTGCGCATTTCAACAATGGTAAAACGCCCCGCCCCGGAATGCATCCTGACCGTCTCTTCCGGATTCGCCGAGCCGGTTAAGATGAATTGTCCGGGTTGTCGCCGGTCATCGATTTCATGTCGTATGTAGTCCCATAGCTTAGGTTGAGCTTGCCATTCGTCGATCAGCCTTGGTGTCTCTCCCAATAACAAACGCCTGGGAGCCGTATCGATCAGCGCAGGAACCTGTTCGTCCTGATCAACGCGCAGGGTACTTCCGGCAATTTGCTTGGCCGACTCGGTCTTACCGCAAGCCTTCGCGCCGCGAACCAGCACAGCACCGGAAGCGGATAATTTTCGTCTTAATTCTAAGTCGGTGATTCGGGCAAGGTATGGCATCAGGACAATGTTTTCATTCAAATTTAGGCATAATTTACATAATTTTAGTCAAGTGTTTTACAAAAATGTAAAATAATATCTTACATATTTTCAATTTTTATCGCGTTTCCTGGCGTTTGCATCGTTTTTCCCTTATTCTCCAAAACTTGCCCGAACCCTATTTTAGATCTTACCATACCTATATTGAACTGACAACAAATGTTCAACATCCTGGAACGTGAATGTGTCTGAACCGGTTGATTAACTCCGTTGTAAGGAACTGGAAGGTGCCCGACCTACAGCAGACCTCGCTTATATGGTTGATCACTGTCCGCTGCTCAAAGCCTGAATCCTGCAGGAAACCGGAAGCGTACTTTCGGGTTAAGTCGTGCATTTGTTCCCGCTCCTATGGATGCTTCTTTAGGCTACTGTATAGGGTTGCGGATACAACGCGTGCTATTCGCGGGATTTATCTACCTGTTCGGCGTACATTTCTAACGCAAAGGTTCGAGATGGCAATGCAGCGGCTCGCACCCGGGTGTATGTATTCCTTTCCATGACCACTTCCCGATCAATTCGCACCTGGACCTGGCTGCTGGCACTGCTGGTGCTGGCGGATCTCATCTATTCGTTTATCCAATTCGGTCGTTTTCCATTGGATGGTGATATCGCTTCAGTCGTCGTGCCGTCTGAAGCTTATCAGCGCGTGCTGAGCGATCCGTTCGGTTTCGGTCTTTGGAAAGACTTCCAGCCGTATTACGCGACCAATCGCTATTTCGCCCACGCGTCTATGCAGTGGTGGTTCCTGCATGCTCCGGACTGGTTCAGGCCGTTCGCCGATCCGGTGGATGCGGTGTACGCCGCCTGCTCCCTGATCAAACTGATCGTGCAACTTTCCCTGCTCTTTTTCTTGTCCTCACTCGTTGCCGGAAACCAACGCGTTACGTCATCGGCCTGGATCGCCGCGGCGTTCTGCATAGAACCATTGTTCCAGAACTACGGCTTCAACACCAGCATGGGGGTGATCGACCGGGCCATTACCTACACCTGTTTCTACGCGCTTCCTTCGGCTTTCATCGCGGGATACATCCTGCTGCAGCGAAGATGGATTGCCCGATCGCGGATGAGTCGTGTGTTGTTGCTCTTGCTGCCGGTGATCATGGCCTTTCAGGGTCCGCTTTCGCCCGCGATCGGCTGCCTCTTGGGCGGCGCACACCTGATGGAGCGTTGGATGATGCAAAAGCAGGGATGGACGGATCGTCCGCTGCTCCGTGGCTGGAGCCTATCGTGGGCGTGGTGGTTCGTGTTGTCGTGCTATTCGCTCTTGCTGGGCTTGTTCAATGCGGAAAACCCCGCCAAGGGACCGTCGTTGATCGGTCGGTATGGATTACTCCTCCAGGGACTGACTGACTATTTTTTCAGTTATCCATCCTTGATCGTTGTCCTGTCGGTGGTGCTGGTCAGTTACGTTCATGCCACCAGGAAGGAAATGCTCACAAAAGAAGTGAAGTACTTTTTCACGGCTTCAGGACTGCTGGTCCTGGCTTATCTGCTCCTGCTGCCTTTTGGTGGCTATCGGACGTATCGTCCGCTGATCGTCCGCATCGACACCTTGCAACCGGTGATTCTCTGGTTGTTCGGCTGGTTCGGTTTTTTCGCTTCGCGGCTGTTGATCGCCTTCATTCGTACACCCGCTACGCATGTCGCTGGAGCAGGGGTGCTGGTGGTGATACTTTACTTCACGATCGCGGATGCCTCCCTGATGAAACTCAATCGGGAGGAGCGACGCTACCTGCACCAACTAATGCAGGCTTCCCAACCCGTCGTTCAACTGCCGGATGACCAACCCGTCATGAGCTGGTGGCCGATCCGGAACCTGGAGGAATCCCGCCTGAACTGTATGCTTTTGAATCAATGGGGCGTTATTCCGGCCGATCGGCGATATTTTCAGGCTTCGGGGCCGGGGAAATAGGGGGTTGATGGCTCAAAGCCGCTCCCAGCCTGCTTTTCGGCAACTTGTTTAACATAATGAATTCTGATTTTCAGTAGTTTAGCATGAAGTTATCGGATCGAAAGGGCAGTAGCTGCTACGCCCTTGAGTATCCCGGTAAAAAACGCAGTTGTAAGATTTGGCTCAGATTGCTTCCTGCTCCGATTGAAATGCATACAATTTCGTAACACACACCAATGACCCTCTCATGCACCGTTTTTTTTCGGGCCAGGCCATCTTCAGGCTTTGGCTGTTGCTCTTATGCTTTTCATTGAATACCGTCAGTGCGCAGATCCGCATCAACGAGATTCAACCGTCTAACCTTGCGACCTTCCTCGACGAGTACCAGGAGTCGGATGATTGGATCGAATTGTTCAACAGCGGAAGTTCTCCGGTTGACCTGAGCGGTTACGCGATCTCGGACGATTCACTCGACTTGCGGAAGTTCGTCTTTCCATCGTATTCGCTCGGACCGCAAGACCACCTGCTGCTGGTGGCTGCCGATCCGGTGAAAACGGAGATCACCGCCACCTGGCAAACCGCCGTGCGGGAGAACGATACCTGGCGTTATCGCGCCAACACTTCCGCGCCACCCGATACGAACTGGCGCAACACGTCCTTCAACGACGGTTCCTGGAATTCCGGTACCGGCGGCATCGGCTACGGCGATGGGGATGATGGTACGACCATCTCCACCACGATATCGGCCTATTCTCGCCGTACATTCTCCATTGCCGATACAGCGAAGATCCTCGACGCGGTATTTCATGCCGATTACGACGACGCTTTCGTCGCCTACCTCAATGGTATCGAGATCGCCCGCGCCAACATCGGTGTACCCGGAATTCGTCCCGCTTGGAATGCCGTCTCGGCCAGCTCGCACGAAGCGGTGATGTACCAGGGACAGTTACCCGATTCTTTTCATGTGGACGCAGCGACACTGAAGGCTGCACTCTTGCCCGGGAATAATGTCCTCGCGATCGAGGTCCATAATTTGAACACCACCAACACCGACCTCAGCGGTCGTTTCTGGTTGAGCTTCCTGTGCAATCCCGGCGCGGGTTCCTTCTACAGTCTTCCTTCCTGGTTCCGCGCTCCGGCGAAGATGTATTTCCATACGGGTTTCAAACTGAGTCGGACCGGTGAGACAGTCTGGCTTTCTGATCCTGCGGGAAACGTCCTTGACTGGAAAGCCACCGGAAGTCTCGAAGCGGACCATGCCGTTGCCCGCATTCCCGATGGCGGCTCCTGGTGCCTCACGGACCAGCCGACTCCCGATGCTTCGAACAACGCGTCGTCCTGCGGAAACGGATATGCCGGCATTCCCGTCTTCTCGAAGGCGGCGGGTTTCTATGCATCCGCGCAATCGCTGACGATCACCACCACCTATCCGGGCGGACAGGTACGCTATACGCTCGACGGCAGTGATGTGACATCCTCATCTCCGCTTGCTTCCGGTCCGATCACCTTGAACGACACCGCCATCACCGTACGCGCCCGGGTGTTCGCCTCCGGTGTATTGCCGGGTACTACCATTACGAACTCTTATTTCATCGGTGTGAACAGTCGCTTGCCGGTGTATTCACTGACCACCGATCCCGACAACCTCTGGGATTACAACACCGGCATATACGTCGAAGGACCCAACGCCGATCCGAACACTCCGCACTGGGGCGCCAACTATTGGATGGATTGGGAGAAGCCGGTAACGGTGGAATTCTTCGACCGCGCTCGCCAGAGGGCATTTCGTTTCAACGGCGGCCTGAAGATCACCGGTGGCTGGTCACGTTCCGCGCCCCAAAAGAGCTTTGAGATCAACCTCGGCGACCGCTACGGCTTGTCGAGCCTCGATTATCCGATGGAGTCGTTGAAACCCTGGATGACCGGATGGGATAATTTCATCCTGCACATGACCGGAAACGACCGGACGAACGCGCGCATGCGCGATCCGCTGATGCAACGGTTACTGCGGACGACCTTCAACGATTATCTCGCTTACGAACCTTGTCTTCTCTTCCTCAACGGCGGCAACTGGGGCGTGTACTATACCCGGGAGAACGACGACCATCACTGGGTCAAACTCAACTACGGCTACGACGACGATGAGATCGACCTCCTGAAGGAAAGTTATTTCGCTTCCGGCATTGAGGTCAAGCGTGGAAGCACCGATGCCTTTTGGAAGTTGTACAACTATGCTACGACGGTTTCGCCGTCTAATCCTGCCTACTACGATTCCGTCGCGTCCATGATGGACCTTCAGAACATGGCCGATTACTTCATCGCCGAAACCTACTATCCGAACGACGACTGGATGGGAGGAGGCAACAACAATCTGAAGCTCTGGCGACCCCGGAAGGAAGGAGGCAAATTTCGCTACCTCATCTACGACCTCGACTTCGGTTTGGGCTTGTACGGTTCGGTCACGAATAACATGTTGTCCGTGGCCCGCAATCCCAATCCGCAGAATTACAACTCCGACATCTTCGACGCGCTGACGCAGAACACGGTCTTCCGTCGCTACTTCATCAACCGTTACGCGGACCTGATCAACACCATCTTCCTGCCGTCGAACGTGCAGCAGGTGGCGTATATGTATCGGGATACGATCTCGACCGACATGGCGTACCAATTCGCCTGGGGCAGCAATAACTCCGACTGGCTCAGCAACATTCAAAGCATGCTGACCTTTGCCAGTCAGCGACCTTCGAACGTGCGCGGACAAATTCAAAGTGAGTTCGGACTCTCCGGTCAGGTCACGCTGACGCTCCAGGTCCAACCGGCCGGTGCCGGACGTATAGAGATCTCCACGATCACCCCGACATCCTATCCCTGGTCCGGCGTTTACTTCAATGGCAATCCGGTGACGATCACCGCAATTCCCAACCCCGGTTATTCGTTCGATCACTGGCGTTCCAACACGACCATCAGCTCGAACAACCCGAACCGTTCGGTCACCTATAATTTCACTTCCAGCGACGCGATCACGGCCTACTTCAACGGCAGCGCGGCCGCTGCGCAGGTTGAATTCAGCGAGATCAATTTCAACAGCGATTCCGCCTGGAACACCGGCGACTGGATCGAGTTGCGCAACCCTGCTGCTTTCGATCTTGATATATCCGGTTGGAAATTCCGTGACGATGCCGATAATCATACCTACACCCTTCCGACCGGTACCGTACTCCCGGCGGGCGGTTACCTGGTCCTGGCCTCGGATCTTGACAAGTTCGCTTCGATCAATCCGGCAGTAACCAATGTGATCGGCGACTTCGGATTTGATTTCAATAATGGAGGCGAAGAGCTCCGGCTCTTTAACCGCGATGACCAATTGTTCGGCTCGGTTTTCTATGACGACTTCGTGCCCTGGCCGGTTACCGCCGATGGAGCCGGCTTCACACTCGAGCGTGTCGCCGGGTCTGCAGATCCCAATGATCCGGCCAGTTGGTTCGCCGGCTGTTACGGCGGTTCTCCTGGACGCGCGTATGGTTCGCCAACCATCGGACTCACCGCTGCTGGCACGACACAGCTTTGTCAGGGAGCAACCGTCACGCTGACGGCATCACCTGCCAACGCCACGACGTATCAGTGGCAGCGCGACGGTGTCGATATTCCCGGTGCGACCGCGGTCGATTACGTTGCCTCCGTTACCGGAGTCTATCGTGCACGGGTGAACGCGGGCGGATGTACCGGACTGAGTGACACGCTACGGGTAACCGTTTCGGCGATCAGTTCACTCTCGTCAACCACCGGCGCTTCCCGTTGCGATGACGGCAGTGTGCAATTGCAGGCTGTGTCCACCAGCCCGATCGAATGGTACGATGCCGCCAGCGGCGGGACCTTGGTAGGAACGGGCACGAGCTTTACCACACCGGTGCTTCAGTCAACGACGACCTACTATGCCCAGGCCGCTGGTAACTGTCCCGGCCCGTTGGTAGCGGTGACCGCGGTGGTGAATGCCGTTACCGCGGATCCGGTGACACAAGACGGAAGTCGCTGCGGTGATGGCAGCCTGACGCTTACTGCAACCGATACGGCCGCTGTGCGTTGGTATGCAACCGCAAGTGGTGGCAGCGTACTGGCTTCGGGCTACACATTCGTCACGCCCGCTCTGACCAGCACGACGACCTATTATGCGGAAGCAGGAACGCTTTGTCCGAGTAGCCGCGTGCCGGCGGTTGCAACGATACTTCCGCTTACCGCCGATCCGGTCACACAGTCGGACAGCCGCTGCGGACCCGGCTCGGTAACGCTGACGGCAACCGATACCGCGCAGATCCGCTGGTACGATGCGCCGGTCGGCGGTACCTTGCTGGCTACCGGGAGTAACTTCACTACGCCGATTCTGAATACAACGACAACGTACTACGCGGAGGCCGGCGATGTGTGTCCGAGCCAGCGGATTCCTGCCGATGCGATCATTATTAGCGGCGCTGCTCTTCCTGCAACGCAGGATGCCACCCGGTGTGGTCCGGGTACGCTCTTGCTGACGGCCACACCGGGCGATACCGCGACACTGTATTGGTACGATGCCGCTGTTGGTGGGACATTGCTTTCAACCGGTAACACCTACACGACGCCGGTCCTCAACACCTCCACGACGTACTATGTTCAGGCCGGAATAAGTTGTCCGTCGGCGCGCATCGCCGTTGACGCGATCATCACCTCGAACCCGGTCGATCCGCAAGTGACCGGCGCGCAACGATGCGGCAGCGGAACGCTGACACTCGCTGCCGTCAGCAGCGATCCGGTCTCCTGGTACGACGCCCCCGGCGGCAACCTGTTGGGAACAGGCTTGAGCTTTACCACGCCTTCGATCAGTGTCGATATCACGTACTACGCGCAGTCCGGCAGCGGCAGTTGCCTGAGCAACTTCATACCGGTCTTGGCACAGATCAATCCGGTCAGTGTTGATCCGGTCGTCACCGGCGGTTCGGTTTGCGGATTCGGCCAGGTGTTGCTGACCGCCAGCGCCGCTGATCCGATGAGTTGGGCGGCGACACCGGGAGGAACCGTGATCGAAACCGGCGGAACCTATCTTACGCCCATCATCGCGGTGAACACCACGTACTATGTGCAGGCCGGGACACTTTGTCCAAGCAACTGGGTGGCGGTAACTGCCACGGTGCATGCACTGCCGTCGCCGGATCTCGGCCCCGACCTGCTGATCGCCTCCGGTGATTCTGCGGTACTCGATCCGGGCGCCGGATTCAGCGGATATCTCTGGTCGGATGGATCAACGCTGCAAAGCCTGGTGGTGAATTCGGATGGTACGTATGCGGTATCGGTGACCGATGCCAACGGTTGTTCGGCTTCCGATACGGTCGTGGTGAATGTCGCTACGGCAGCTGCGAACCTGACGCCGCGCGATTTGCGGGTGATCGCGTATCCCAATCCGGCGGGCGACCACTTGTTGCTCTTGCACAACGGACTGCAGGGTGAGGTCGGCATCACGGTGTACGACGGAGCTGGAAGGATCGTGCTCTACGATGTGCCGAGGCTTGCGGCCGAAACACTCTATCGGATCGATACCGGTTCATGGCCATCCGGCCTGTACCGATTGCGGGTCGAGTTCGAAGGAAAGGTGTGGAATCTGCCGGTGGTGATCGCGCACCGTTGATTCAACCGAAGAGCAGCGAAAAGACCTCTTCCACTTTCGAAACGGCATGAATGCGGATGCCTTTGAAGCGGGAGAGGTCGAGCCCCTTCTTGTTGTACTTGCTGATGATGATCTGTTCGAAGCCGAGCTTCTCGGCTTCGCCGATCCGTTGTTCGACGCGAGCCACCGGCCGGATCTCTCCGCTCAGTCCGACTTCCGCGGCAAAACAGATCTTCGGCGTGATCGCGATGTCTTCGTTGGAAGAAAGGATCGCGCAGATGACGGCCAGGTCGATCGCCGGATCCTCCACGCGGATGCCACCGGCCAGGTTCAGGAATACATCCTTCGCGCCCAGCCGGAAGCCGCAACGTTTCTCGAGTACGGCCAGCAACATGCTGAGACGACGAAGATCGAATCCCGTCGAAGAACGCTGGGGCGTGCCGTACACCGCCGAGCTGACCAGTGCCTGCGTCTCGATGAGCAAGGGGCGAACGCCCTCCATCGTCGCGGCGATCGCGACTCCGCTCAGTAACTCTTCGCGTTGTGCGATGAGCACCTCCGAAGGATTGGAAACCTCGCGCAAGCCGCTGCTTTGCATTTCGTAAATACCCAACTCGGCGGTCGATCCGAAACGGTTCTTGACCGAACGGAGGATGCGGTAAAGGTGGTGCCGGTCGCCTTCGAATTGCAGGACCGTATCGACCATGTGTTCGAGGATCTTCGGTCCGGCGATGGTGCCGTCTTTGGTGATGTGTCCGATCAGGAAAACCGGTACGCCCGACTGTTTGGAAAAGCGAAGCAGTTCAGCCGTGCATTCGCGGATCTGCGAAACGCTTCCGGGCGAGGATTCGATCTTATCGGTGAAAATCGTTTGTACGGAATCAATGACCAGCAAGCCCGGATCCGTCTCGGCAACCTGCTGAAAGATGTTTTCGAGTTGGGTCTCGGTCAGCACATAGAACCGGTCGTTGCGCAACTTCAGCCGATCGGCGCGCATCTTGATCTGCTGCTCGCTTTCTTCTCCGCTGACATACAGTACCGGTACTCCTTTCATACCCAGGGCGACCTGCAGCACCAGGGTGGATTTACCGATCCCCGGTTCGCCACCCAACAACACCAGCGATCCCGGTACCAGTCCGCCGCCCAGCACGCGATTCAGTTCCGCATCCGGCAAGACTACGCGTTTCTCACCGCCGGCGCTGATGTCCTGCAGCAATTGGGGCTTCGGCGTCTTGCGCTTACGGTCTTCGGGCTTCTTCCAGAGATTGGCGGATGTTTCCTTCTGAACCACCTCTTCCACATAGGTGTTCCATTGCCCGCAGGATGCGCAACGTCCGACCCACTTGGGTGACTGGGCGCCACAATTCTGGCAATAGAAGACGGTTTTCGCTTTGGCCACGGCGCGCCGAAGTTACGCCAATTCTACGTTGCGTTCAGAGTCGGCTGGCTATAACCGTTCCATAAAATGAGAAAAGCGAAGGGGATGCCTTCGCTTTTCAAATGAGGGGGATAGAGGAATCAGTCTTTTCTTGAAAAGTCGAGTTCCATGATACCGGTTGCTCCGTTATGGTCAGTAGCGATCACGAAGACGTTGCTGCTTAGTTCAACGATCTGCCATTCGCCATTCAATTCATCCAGCACCAGACTAAAGTCTTCAAACTTGACATAGGATTTCATCAGGGTTGTCCTGATCGTATAGTGACCGGTATCGATCGGTGTCATGACGCTGCCAAGCATCTGGCTTCGAATGATGGTATTCTCCCGGAATGCCCATTCTTCAGCCGGATTCGTTCGCGGAATGGGAATCAGATTCCAGGTACCTTCCAGTTCTTTCTCAACGCTCTTTTCAGATTTGAGCATTTCAACTTTCTCACAACCAGACAAGCCGGCAGTAATAAGAAACAGCGCGAGGATGAGGATCCTTTTCATGATACTGGTTTTATGAAAGATACGGAATAAAGTTGTTCAAAATCCTTCACCTTTCTTACGGACGGCTTTTTCCGTCCAAAATCCGCTTTTCTATCGCACTTGTTGAATATCCGGGTAGGAACTCGATGGTCTTGACCCGCCCGCCGGAGGCCAATACAAGATCGGCTCCCACGATGTTTTCCAGCGAATAGTCGGCACCTTTTACCAACACATCCGGCATGACCTTGCGGATCAGCTCAAGCGGGGTGTCTTCACCAAAGAAGATCACCGCGTCCACGAAGTGCATACTCGCCAGCAACATCGCGCGTTGCACTTCATCGTTGATCGGACGGTGCGGACCTTTCAGCCGGCGGGTGCTTTCATCCGTATTCAAACCGATGACCAGGACGTCGCCCTCATCCGCCGCACGCGCCAGGTAATCGACGTGCCCAAGGTGCAGGATATCGAAGCATCCGTTGGTGAAGACGATGCGCTTACTCAGGAAGCGCTGCAGGCTTACCCAATTGGCGACCTGCTCCGGTGCGAGAATTTTCCGGCGGATGATATCAAGCGTTGCCATCGACCTGTTTGCGTTGCATGAACACTAAGATACCGAAACAGATGCTACCCAGGACGAGGACCACCAGTGTCTGGGAGGTATGCATCAGGGTGGCGAAGGCCAGCCCGTGTGTCTGCGTCAGTCCGTATAGCATCAGTCCGCGGGAAACCAGCAGGTGATAGGCGCCAATGCCTCCCTGTACAGGCGCCGACATCCCCATCCCGCCGACGACCAGGACAAACAAGCCGGCTGCCGGACTGAGCTGATCGGTTGCGGGTAGCGCGAAGAAACAGGTGTACGACATCAGGAAGTACATCACCCAGATCAGCACCGTATGAAAGAGAAATGCCCACGGACGATCCAGCTTGCGTACGGAACGGAATCCTTCGAGAATGCCCTGTAACATTCCGGTGAGACGTTGCAGGAATCCTGCCTTCGGGGTGCCGGCGGCACGGGACCGTCGCTTCCACCAGATGATGAAGAGCGTGACGGCGACAAGCGTCGCCCACACGAACGGATTACCGAAAAGTCCCGACAGCTTCTCGCCGAGCGGTCCGAAAAGGTTGTCGTGGAGAAATCCACCAAGCCGTTCGCGTTCCAGCAAGGCGGTACCCAGCATGCACGCGGCGAGGGACAACACATCAATGACTCGCTCTACGATCACGGTACCAAGCAGTCGGTCGAAGGGCATGCCGGTGGCGCGACTGAGCGAACCGCAGCGGGTCACTTCACCTAAGCGGGGTAAGGCCAGATTGGCGAGATAGCCGGTCATCAGGCTGAGCGAGGTGACGCCCAGTCCGGGATGATACCCCAGTGGGCGCATCAACAACCGCCAGCGTTCAGCACGACTGAGAAAGGCAATGAGCGACGCGGCTACGGAGAGTAACAACCAGCCCCAGCGGATCTCGGAAAATTCGGAAAGCGTAGCGCGGAGGTCAACACCCCGGAACGACCACCACAACAGCAATCCGGCGATCGCCAGGAGCAGCAGGTTGCGGAGGACGGGAAGCGCTTTTTTTTGCACGATCAGGAAGGATGCACGCGGTTGTGTGCATCGGGGAAGATGAGCGTCGGCTTGAACGTCTTCGCTTCTTCAAAATCCATCAGCGCATACGAGACGACGATGACAACGTCGCCGACCATCGCTTTACGGGCGGCAGGACCGTTCAGGCAAATCTGTCCGGTGCCACGCTTGCCCTTGATGACATACGTATCGAATCGCTCGCCGTTGTTGACGTTTAGAACGTCCACGTTCTCGTTCTCGATCAGTCCGGCGGCATCCATCAGGTCTTCATCGATGGTGATGCTGCCAACATAGTTGAGATCGGCTTCGGTTACCTTGACGCGGTGAATCTTGGATTTCAGTACTCGGATCATCATAGCGGGCTGCAAACCTACGGACTTCAACGCATACGACCAAACCTGAAGATTGGGTAATCGATTGAATTACAGAATATTGACCAGGTTCGAGCAATGTTGCGAACCAACGCTGCTCATACGCAGGAGCAAGAAATGCGTTTCAAGTAATGGAAGAACGCTCGGAAATTGATTCCACCGGAAGCGCAGCCGGTTCATAGGCGGAGATACGGTCCAGGTGAACGGCAACGGATCCTTCTTCACCGGCGTCCAGCATGGAGATGAATCGGGCACCTACCACGATTTCATTGGCCTTGTAGCTGGTGCGGGAATGCACGTTGTTGGCAAAGGTCTCTTCGTACGCCTGCAACAGCACCAACAGCTCCGTACGGTTGTTCACGAAGTCGTCGGCACTCCAGCCGAGCATCGGACTTTCGTCGTCGATCGGGTGTACGATGGTCCAGGATGTGGTGAGCAGGTTGACGCGCGTGAACTCGAGCTTCAGGTTGGCGAATTTTCGCACCGGCTTCCCGGCTTCCTGCAACACATACGACATCACGATGCTTGCCTGGATGTCGATGAGTTCGCTGCGATGCTTTTTCGCGACGCGCAGCATCAGCGCACTGCGGTCGCGATAGGGCGCCACCACCGCCTGTTCACTGTACAACAAACGGACAACGGGTCGGCTGAACCGTCCGTACAACAAACCAGTCGCGACGGCGAACCCAAGCAGGCCCACCATGGCTTCGATCGAAGCCAGCGCGCTGTCGAACACGCCCGTCGGGTTGAGCCGACCGTAACCGACCGTCGTAAGCGACTGCGCGCTGAAGAAAAAGATCTCGAGGAATTTCTCCCATTCACTCTGGTAGATCATACCGCCGATACTGTCCGGCCAGGTGAAGTAGTAGAGCGATGCGAATATCAGGTTGATGACCAGATAGGTCGAGAACAGGATGGTGAAGAATTTCCACCACGCCATCCGGATCAATTCATGAAAGACGTTGAACCGTTGAAAATAGGGGAGGCCTTTCCGGCGGACATTGCTGGAACCGTCGCGGTTCATCAGACGCTGGTCGCGGCCTTCCACCCGGCTGCCGAAACCGAACTCGCGTGTTTCGTCCTGCTTGAAAACGTTACGAAAGGACATGATGATCGAATCGACTACTGATGCTGCATGCGACTATAGGACTGAGCCCGGGATCCGTTACTTCTTTCCGTCTTCCTTGATTTCGGTAACGCCTCCGCTGATGATGAACTTCATCATATCGGTACCGGAAGCATTCAACGGCCGGATGTTCTCTCGCGGCAGAATGATCAGTTCCCCGGCGAACGAGTAGGAGAAGGGCAGATAGACGGCGACCTTCTCCTTTTCCAGCCCGAGATCGCTGAGGTCTTCCTGCGTAATGAAACCGATGCGGTTGATCTCGGATTCCTTTTCCAGTCTGACGAGGACAGGTTGATTGAAACGACGTTTCTCACCCACGAATGCCTGCACCAGGTCTTTCACGGAGGAGTAAATGAGTTTGACCAGGGGCGCCTTATCGATCAGTTGCTCGAGGTAGCTGAAGAGCGGATTGCGGATGTAGCGTGCCGACAGCCAGCCCACCGCCGCGATGAAGAGGAAGATCGTGATGAGGCCCAGGCCGGGAATGTCGATCTCGGTTTTCCCGGGCAGGTGGATGGGAACCTGAAAGGGTAGCAAACCATCAACCCAGAGGATCGCCCGGAAAAGCACCCAGAGGGTCACCGCGATGGGTACGACGAATAAGAGTCCCTGGAAGAAGAAATTGAGCAGACGTTTCATGGGCGTGAACTGAGCCTCAAAGATGCGAATTGAGCGCGCCTTCGCGGAGGCGCGCCTGATCTTTTTTCGAGAGTTTCTTCACGACCTCCGCGTACGAATGATCGATCCATTCCTGCAGGAGTTTAGCGCCGACAGATCCGTCGGCTGTAACCGTGTTCCAGAGGCTCTTATTCATGTGAAATCCGGGTCGCACGCAAGGGTATTTTTCCCGCAACTCGATCGCCAGCTCCGGATCGCATTTGACGTTGAAACGCAAAGGCGATTCATCAAGGGATACGAGCAGGAACATCTTACCGGCAACCTTGAAGACTAGCGTCTCGCTGTCGAACGGAAAGCCCTCGGTGACTTCCGGTTTTCGAATGCAATAGTTTCGAAGCTCTTCGATGTTCATCGCCGCGTATTCGATCCTGAATTTAGCGATTCCCCGGATGAACCTGACCGGAAAATGAACCCGGCGTCGAAAAAGCGTTAATCTCCGGTTCAAACCGTATTTTTGAGCCATGAAAAGGTCGTGGCTGTTTTCGCTTCTCTTCCTGTCGGGCATCAGCGTGTCCGCACAGGACTGGATCGTCACTTCCAACGCCGACAGCTCGCTCGTCATCGGACGCGACAAGCGCTACGATCTGTTGGTGGCCAAGCAACGCCGACTCAACATCACCCGCCAGACCGTAACCGGTTACCGGGTACAGATCTACTTCGGTTCCAACCGCCCGAAAGCTTCGGAAGTCAAGATCGATTTCACATCCCGCTACCCGGACGTCCCGGCCTACCTTTCCTATCAGCAGCCGAACTACAAGGTCCGGGTCGGCGATTTTCGCTCCCGCCTCGAAGCGCAGCAGTTTCTCGGAAAGATAGAAGGCCAGTATCCGACGATGTTCATCGTGCCGGACGAGGTGCGGCTGCCGGGATTGAAATAATCAGTCACTGTTCTTCACGTACCACCATAAAAAAACGCCCCGGTTACCGGGGCGTTTTCTATTGCTGTATGTTCAGATGGATCAGGCCAGCGTACGCTTGACCGCCACCTGCTCGTAACCTTCGATGATGTCGCCCACTCGGATGTCGTTGAAGTTCTGGACGCTCAGACCGCATTCGTAGCCGGCCGATACATCCTTCACATCGTCCTTGAAACGCTTGAGCGAGCCGAGTTCGCCGCTGTACTGTACGATACCGTCGCGTACCACCCGCACCTTGGTGTTGCGGGAGATCTTGCCGTCGAGCACCATACAACCGGCCACCGTACCGACTTTCGGGATCTTGAAGATCTCGCGGATCTCGATGTTGCCGACGATTTTCTCCTGGTACTCCGGCGCCAGCATGCCTTCCATGGCCTGCTTGAGTTCGTTGATCGCGTCGTAGATGATCGAGTAAAGACGGATCTCGATCTCTTCGTTCTCGGCGAGTTTGCGCGCGCTGGTGGAAGGACGGACCTGGAAGCCGATGATGATCGCGTTCGAAGCCGAGGCGAGCAGGACGTCGGATTCGGAGATCTGACCCACCGACTTGTGGATCACGTTCACCTGTACTTCCTGCGTGGAAAGTTTCAGGATGGCGTCGGTGAGCGCTTCGATCGAACCGTCCACGTCGCCCTTGATGATCACGTTCAGCTCCTTGAAGTTGCCGATCGCCAGGCGACGACCGATCTCGTCGAGGGTGATGTGCTTGTGGGTACGGATGCCCTGCTCACGCTGCAACTGGAGTCGCTTGTTGGCGATGTCGCGCGCTTCGCGTTCGTCTTCCATGACCACGAACACGTCGCCGGCTTGCGGAGCGCCCGTCATTCCGAGCACCTGCGCGGGAGCCGAAGGACCGGCTTCTTTCGACCGGAATCCGCGTTCGTTGAAGAGGGCTTTCACGCGGCCGCTGTAGCAACCCGCGAGCAGGATGTCGCCGACACGCAGGGTGCCGCCTTGTACCAGTACCGTCATCACGTATCCGCGGCCCTTGTCGAGCGAGGATTCGATGACCGTACCGTTCGCGCGGCGGTCCGGGTTGGCTTTCAGGTCGAGGAGTTCGGCTTCCAGCAACACTTTCTCAAGCAGCCTGTCGACGTTCAGGCCTTTCTTGGCGCTGATCTCCTGACACTGGTATTTACCGCCCCAGTCTTCCACGAGGATGTTCATCTTGGCAAGTTGTTCCTTGATGCGCTCGGGGTTGGCTTCGGGCTTATCGATCTTGTTAATGGCGAACACCATCGGTACCCCCGCCGCCTGGGCGTGGTTGATGGCTTCCACCGTCTGTGGCATGACGCTGTCGTCCGCCGAAACGACGATGATGGCGACGTCGGTGACCTTGGCGCCGCGTGCGCGCATGGCCGTAAAGGCTTCGTGACCCGGCGTATCGAGGAAGGTGATCTTCTTGCCGTTCTCGAGCTGTACTTCGTAAGCGCCGATGTGCTGGGTGATGCCACCCGCTTCTCCCGCGATCACGTTCGCCTTGCGGACGTAGTCGAGCAGGGAGGTCTTACCGTGGTCGACGTGACCCATCACGGTGACGATCGGGCTGCGCGGCTTGAGGTCGTCGGCGCTGTCTTCTTCCACTTTCACGGAGTCCTGTACGTCGGCGGAGACGAACTCGACTTTGAAGCCGAATTCTTCCGCGACCACGCTCAGGGTTTCCGCGTCGAGGCGTTGGTTGATCGAAACGAACAGACCGAGCGACATACAGGTCGAGATGATCTCGGTGACCGTGACGTTCATCAGCTTGGCCAGTTCATTCGCCGTAACGAATTCGGTGACCTTGATGATCTTCTGGCCCTGTTCGAGGGATTCCAGTTCGCGCTCTTCCGCACGCTCTTCGCGCTTGGCACGTCGGATCTTGGAAGCCTTCGATTTTCCACCACCGCTCAGGCGGGCCAGGGTAGCTTTGATCTTGTCCTGGATCTCCTTGTCGCTGATCTCGGTTTTCTCGCCCGGCTTGCGGGCTTTCTGCTGTTGGGCATTGCGGTCCGTAGAGCCCGCGCCGCGTTGCTTGTCCTGCGGAACCGGCGTACCGCCGCCTTTGCGTTCAGTACGCTTGCGTTTTTTCTTCTCGCCGTCGGATGACGCGGCCGGCTTGCGGCGCGTTTCAGTCGGCAGTTCGATCTTACCCAGCACGGTCGGACCGGTCAGGTTGGCGAACTGTACACGGTGAACTTCGGAGTCGGCGTCCTTGGCCGGCGTCTCGGGAGTAGCGGGCGGTGTCGCAACGGGTGCTGCAGGTGCCGCGGGCGTGACCGGTGTTTCGGCAGCCACAGCAGGAGCCGGACTTACCGGTGCTTCCGGAACTACCGGAGTTTCGGCAACCGGTGTCGGTGTCGGGATAGGAGTAGGAGCCGGAACTTCAGCCGGTGCGGCTGCTTCCGGTTCATCGGTTTTCTTCTTACGGCTGGTGGTCTTCTTCGGCGCCTTGGTTTCAGCTTCGATATCGATCTTGCCCAATACCTTCGGGCCGTCGACCTTCTCGGCCTTGGCTTTGATGACCTCTTCTTCGGCAGGAGTTTCTTCCTTGGCCTTTTTGGCTTTTGCGGCAGGTTTGACTTCCGCTTCCGGCTTGGCTTCCGCTTCCGGTTCGGCCTTCTTCTTCTTCGGTGTCTCGGTCGGCGCACCGGTTGCACCGGCTACGTTCTTGATCAGAATCTCACGCGACTCATCTTCCTTGCGGGAAGCTGGCTTCTTCTGATCCTGGGCGTCCAGCACCACAGCGCCTTCGCGCTTGACTTTGGACTGAGCCAATTGCTGGGCTTCTTCCTTCAGGGACTTATCATGCTGGAATTCCTTCAACAGCAAGGCATATGCCTCCCCGGGCAACTTGGTGTTCGGGTTGCTTTCAACCTGGATGCCTTTCTTGGTCAGGAAGTCCACGATGTGGTCCATGCTCAGGTTGAATTCCCTGACCGCTTTGCTGAGTCGGATCGTTTTTTCTGCTTCTGCCATAGCGAAATACTGACGGGGGTGTTTTTATTGCTTGCCCCCGTTCCCGCGACGGGGGTTAATTGGAGATGAACGTTCTCATCGCACGTTCCATTACTCGAATTCCGCGCGGAGGATGCGGATGACCTCGCGGATCGTCTCTTCCTCCAGGTCGGTACGTGCAACCAGATCGTCGATCGGGAGATCGAGTACGCTCTTGGCCGTATCGCAACCGATCGCCTTGAGTTCGTCGATGATCCACGGTTCGATCTCGTCGGTGAATTCGTCGAGGTCCACGTCTTCCGAGTCTTCTTCCGACTCACGGAATACGTCGATCTCAAAGCCGGTCAGACGGCCGGCCAGTTTGATATTGTTACCGCCCTTGCCGATCGCCAGGGAGATCTGGTCCGGCTTGAGGAATACCGAAGCGCGCTTCTTCTCGTCGTCCAGCTTGATCGAAGAGATCTTGGCCGGTGACAAGGCGCGGGAGATGAAGAGCGGAATGTTGTTCGTATAGTTGATGACGTCGATGTTCTCGTTCCGCAACTCACGTACGATGCCGTGGATGCGCGAACCTTTCATACCGACACAGGCGCCCACCGGATCGATGCGGTCGTCGTAGCTTTCAACGGCCACCTTGGCGCGCTCGCCCGGCTCGCGCACGATCTTCTTGATCGTGATGAGCCCGTCGAATACTTCCGGTACTTCGAGTTCGAACAGTTTTTCGAGGAAGAGGGGAGAGGTGCGCGACAACACGATCTTCGGCGTACCGTTGATCATCTCCACACGCAAGACCACGGCGCGCACGGCATCGCCCTTCTTGAAAAAGTCGGCCGGGATCTGTTCCGACTTCGGCAGGATCAACTCGTTGCCGTCGTCGTCCATCACCAGCATTTCTTTTTTCCAGACCTGGTACACTTCGCCGGTGATGATCTCACCGACACGGTTCTTGTACTTCTGGAAGATGCTCTCTTTTTCGAGCTCCTGCACCCGGGCCATCAGGTTCTGACGGGCGGCCAGCACGGCGCGACGACCGAAGTCGGTGAAACGGACTTTTTCCGACACTTCTTCGCCCACTTCGAAGTCGGGCTCGATCAGGATCGCTTCCGAGTACTCGATCTGGGTCGAAGGATCTTCCACCGCGCCATCGTCTACGATCAGGCGGTTACGGAAAGCCTCGAGATCTCCTTTGTCGGTGTTGATCACGATATCGAAGTTGTCGGCCGTACCGTACTTCTTCTTCAGCATGTTCTTGAACACGTCCTCGAGAATGCTCATCATGCTCGCGCGGTCGATGTTCTTCAAGTCCTTGAACTCGGAGAAAGCTTCTACCAGTTCAGAGTGCTCGTTGCGGGTCAGTGTCTTTTTCATGACGCGTTAACGCAGTTGGTCGAAATTAAAGATAACTCGTGTTTCCTTGATCTGTTCAAACGGCAGACGCACCGACTCGTGCGTGATCTGCTTTCGTCCGTTCACCTTGCGGGCGATCTCGCGGTCAAGCTCGATGCCCAGGTCGTCGGCCGACACCAGCGTGCCGGTGTGCTTCAGACCATCGAAGGTGATCACGTTCACCCGCCGGCCGATACGCTTGTGGTACTGGGGCAGCACTTTCAGCGGCTCATCCATGCCGGGTGAGCTGACTTCCAGTTCATGTTGCTCGAACACCGGGGTGCCGTCGAAGGCCGATTGCAAATGCCGGGAAACGGCAACGCAATCTTCGATTCCGACTCCTTTTGGATGGTCCAGGTACACCGTCACTTTGTTCGGGGAAACCTTGACTTCCACCAGGAAGAGCGGACTGCCGGCGATCTTTTCCTGGGTCAACCGGGCGATCTCGTCGTGCAGAGTCATGATTATCAACAAAAAAGGGCCCCCGAGGGACCCCCTTTACGTTTGGAAGTTGACTGCAAATGTACGCAAAATCTTCTGATAATGAAAACAAAAGCCCCCGGATACGCTTTAACTTAGTGCCTCCCAATGTCCCGCAGGACACTTTCCTAAATGGCTGAAAAAAGCCAAATTTTCGATGTTTTTAAAAAGTCGCCCGACAAGGAACGGGTGCTGATCCTGGGCGGAGGTTTCGCGGGCATCGAAACGGCGCTCCGGCTCGATACCCGAAGGTTCGAAGTCCTCCTGCTGGACCGACACAACTATTTCACCTTCCAGCCTTTGCTCTATCAGGTCGCCACGGGCGGACTGGAACCCGATTCGATCGCGTATCCTTTGCGGCAGATCGTTCGCCGGAACAGGGGTGTGCTGTTTCGCGTGGCGGAGATCGAATCCCTGGATCAGATCGCCAGGCAAGTGGTGACGTCCATCGGGACGCTACCCTACGACCATGCTGTGATCGCGACCGGCTCGATGACGAACTTTTTCGGCGATCAACAACTGCAACAGCATGCCCTGTCGTTGAAACAGGTGCGCGACGCGCTCGACATGCGTAGTTTCATCCTGCAGAATTTCGAAGAAGCGCTGCTCGAAAAAGACCCTGCACAGCGAGCCAGTCGCATGAACTTCGTCATCGTCGGCGCCGGACCCACCGGCGTCGAGATCGCCGGCGCACTGGCCGAACTGAAGCGGCATGTCCTGCCGCACGATTACCCCGAACTCGATTTTGCTGACATGCACATCACGCTCGTCGAGTCCTCCGATCACGTGCTGAACGGCATGAGCGACAAGACCTACGCCAACGCGCGGGCACAACTCGAAGCGTTGGGCGTGCAACTGCGCCTTGGCGTTCGGCTGTCATCCTACGATGGGATGGTCGCGAAACTCAACGACGGTACTGAGATCCGTACGAGCGCGTTGCTCTGGACCGCCGGTGTCAAAGGCGCGGTGATCGCCGGCATCCCCGAGCAGGGTTTGGAACGCGGTAACCGCATCCGCGTCGACGCGTTCAATCGCGTGTCCGGTGCGGATGGTCTGTACGCGATCGGCGACGTTGCGGCGATGACGGAAGGCGGCAGCGCTCCGCATCCGATGCTGGGCCCCGTGGCCATGCAGCAGGGAAAGCTGCTCGCGAAAAATCTCAACCGTCCGAAAGGTCAGGCCTGGCAGCCGTTCGTGTACAAAGACCGGGGCACCATGGCCACCATCGGCCGCAGCAAGGCGGTCGCGGAACTGGCCGGCGGCATTCGTCTCAAAGGCTTCCCGGCCTGGATGGCCTGGCTGTTCATCCACCTCGTGCTGCTCGTCGGCTTCCGCAACCGCGTGGTGGTTTTCTTCAATTGGATCTGGAACTACTTTTCCTACGACCGGGCGATCCGGTTGATCATTCGGCCGTTTCGAAGACGCGAAATTTGAGCTTCAGGCCTGGTGTATATTATATAGTGTTTTCGGCCCACTATTATTTCTGATTTTCATTTTTCCTATATTGTCCTTACCAACTCAAAATTTTCATCAAAATGCATTCACTCCAACGTAAGCTCGGTTTCACTTCTTTCCTGCGATTGCTTTTTCTGCTGCTCTGTATTCCTGTTGATGCCAGCAGTCAGGCACATGATCCAAACCGGGGTATGCTTTGCGGGAACTTCGCAAGTTTTACCCCGAAGTCGTTGAATGACGGATACCCTAAACTGAACCTCGACTTTTCCGTGCTTGGCAATAGTGCACGGGAGGACTCGCTGTTGGGATACGCCAGAGAGCATCATATTACTTCTTTGTCTCTCTACGATCTGTATCCGGTGTTCCGGTACAACGACACGCCCAATTCGGATGTGAACGGAATCAAACTGGTTGAGTTGCTTTGCAATTTCATGAACAAGGCAAGGAATCAATACTGCATAACAGAGATCGGGGTGGCTGGCGGTATCGACTCGTTCTTTTTCGACGTGACATCGGATACCTCTATTGCACGGCAGCGCATTCAGTATTCACCCGGCCTGACACTTGACAGTGCCCTGGGAGTGAGTATTGCACAAAGTGACAGCGCATTGCATTTCCTGCTGACAAATACCTTTTATCAAGGCGACTCCCTGCTACCACGCGCCATGCTGATGAAGTTCTTTTACGATGTCTTGTTTCGTCAGAGCGGTGTGTGCAACTACTACTTTGATTATCTCTGCTATGAGAACGAATGGTGGAATACGGGAGGGAACTTCCCAACATCACTTCAGGATTTGCAACATATGCGAACCCTGGAAGCGAATTACAATGCCACGCACACTCATCCTTTGCGGATATCCGTCTACGTAAGATCCTCCTTTGGCGGAGGAGTTGATACTACTCAACAGGCAATCATCCGTCAACTGGACGGAACAGCAGATGGAACGCTCCCACGGCTTGCCGACAGAATAATGGCGGTCCATTACGGAGCTACACCGGATGGCTGTTATACCAATTATGGCGGTCAGATACGGGCCTATGCGGATTCGCTGACCCTCGGAGCCACCGACTATCACCCGTATATATCCACAGAGACTTTTCCCATGAGCGGGTACATCAACTACCTGGGCGTTTGGCTGAGAAATAAATACTTCAATAACATCTTTGTGGAGGAGCGGGATTTCTATGATCGTTGGAGGGTGGAGAATGGGACCAATTTCGGTTCAGCTTCCGACAACTCCCTTGAGCCCGGTGGTTTTGTGTACTTCCAGTCCTACTTCATGGTGGACTCCCTGAAGAACCCCCGCCTGTTCAGGACCAACTCACCGCTTTGCACCAACGGCTCATCGGGTGACAGCCTGCGGTTTACCTATCAGGGGCCGCTGGAACAGGACATAACCTATGAACTCAGCATATTTGACAATGCCCAAACGCTTGTTGCTTCCGATACGGGAAGAACCGGCAATTACCCGGCTCTACAAGCCAACCTTCCATTGCCTTCCCACTACCTCAGCCGGAACGGTTCACCTTATCGGGTGGTGTTGACCCTGAACTATGGCGGATGTTCATATTCTTTTGCAGACAGTGTTATTGTCCTCAATGGCCCTTCTATCGCTGCCACATCGCCCACGACATTCTGCCAGGGCGGCAATGTTGTGCTACAGGCCTCGGGCGGGGCGGCCTTCTCCTGGCTCAGGAATGGCCTTCCCATAGCTGGCAGTAATGCAAGTACCATCATCGCCAATCAAGCCGGAACATATCAGTGTCAGATCACGGGCAACGGGAGCTGCAGCGGCAGTAGCAATTTCATTGCGGTGAATGTGCTCCCCAACCCTGCTATCGCATTTACCACCAGTTGCTACAACAGCGATTCGGCAGAGATCCGGGTCACCTCTCCAGGAGCCCGTTTCTCCTGGATTACCGGAGACACAACAGCCTCCATCATTGCAAGCGCGGCAGGCGGGTATCGATATTATGTCACCGTGACACAGTCCAACCAATGCCAGCAGACCAGCTATAAGAGTTTCAGTGTGCCGATTGTCGGCTTTACGGCCAATCCGCACATCAGCACCCTGGATGGCACCCGTACCATCTGTGCACAGGATTCTTTTCTTTTAACCCCCACACAGTACTGCCTGGGTTGCCTGTACGAATGGAACTACAATGGCAGCTCCACGACCACCTATGGCAACTACAACGTCCATCCGGTGTCGGATTCCAGTTTTCAAATCTCCGTGCACATGATCAGCGCTTCGGGCTGCGATGGATATGACACGGCGACCATCCGGCTCTACCGGTGTTGTCCTGCGCAGGATACCACGATCCTGGGCAGCGACAGCACCTCGCATTTTGCCAATTGGACCGGCCGGACGATCAGTATCGCCGGGGATTTGGTTGTAAATACTAACTTCACCATTACCAACTCCAGCCTGCTGATGGGTGACAACTCCCGCATCCTCATCTCCCCGGGCAGGACGCTGACCATTCAGAGCAGCCGGCTTTCTGCCTGCAATGCCCTTTGGGGCGGGATTTCCTTTGCGGACAGCACCGGATTGCTCATCCTGAGCGGCGATACGATAGAAGATGCACGAATGGCGATTGCCGATTCTGCCGGTTCCCGGATCTCGGTTACCAATTCGGTCTTTAACAGAAACCGGCAGTCGATTGTCCTCTACGGCTCCGGAGCTGCGCTGAGCTCGGTGGTCAGCGGCTGTACCTTTACCTGTGAAGACGGCAATGGCCTTCCTGCTCAGACAAAAGATGGCGGATATGCCTACAGCGGGATTGAAACATCCGGCTTGAACGGCTGGACGATTAATGCCAACCAGTTCAGGCATCTGTATTACGGTGTCCGTTCAGAAAACAGTTCGATCACCGTGCAGGCCTGTGCCTTCCGTCGTATGCGCCGCTATGCTTATGCCTACGGCAATGCAAGGGCGGCTTCCTACACCTGGGAAAACGATGGTTTTGGAATCTACTCGCTGAACCAATCCGGCAGCCCGGTCTCCCTTACGATACAAGGCAATAGTTTTACCGATTGCGGTTACGGAGTACAAGCCAGGAACAGCATCCAAACCACCATTTCCGGATCATCCTTTGACTCCTTGCGTTATGCTGCCGTTTTTGTTGTAAATCCGGTCGCTGTAGATGTGAACATTCACGATAACTCGATCACCCACTACCTCAACGGCATTACCGTTTCAGAGCCCCGCCTGGCCAGCAGCACGACGATCCGTGACAATACATTTTCGAGCCCGTCCAACCTCAACACTTCACCCTTGTACAACGCAGCCGTCAACTGGTCAGTCAAACTGCAAAACCGGCTGCCCGGAGTTACGACAGCATCCGTCTCCAATAACCACATGATGGACCAGCTCAAGGGTATTTACCTGAATGGCTGTGAGGAAGTGGACATCAACACCAATTTTATACAACTCAAAGGCGCCGGCAGCACCACCCGGCAATACGGGATCTGGCTGGTGAATAGTTCGAACTGTATAGTAGCCGACGATAGCGTCGTAACCACCAGCCCGGTCACCGACCCGACACTGGCTCGCGGTATCCGGTTTGAAAGTTCCACGGGATGCTCCATCCGCAACAACTACCTGTTGAATCTTGGCAGCGGCATCAACGGCCTGAACTTTTGTGACCTCACCAGCCTTTGCGGAAATGACCTGTGGAATTGTGCCAGAGGCTTGGATGTGTTCAACATTACGATTCCCCAACAAGGAGATGTGAATGCGCCGCAGGATAATATGTGGCGGAATATCTCGCTGGCAAATAGGGTTGTCGGGAGCACGGCAAACGGATTGTTTCTCGAATTCCATCACCGCTACGCTCAAAATGATCCGAACAATAAATTCAGCCCCGGAACGAGTTTCATTATTAGAAGTTTTCCGAACACCGCCGGGCTCTCCCCTTGTAATGTGCTGGACACGTTCCCGCAGCCGTTCACAGACATAACGGAACAGGTGATCCAGGATTCGATTGTTTTTCTCATGTTCGGTGCGGAAAACAAGTGGTTCGCTGATAAATATGCATTCCATTTGCTTTCCAAAGACTCCATGCTCATGAACCAGGGGCTGCCAAGTGACCAGCAGCGGCAGCGTTTCTTCGATGAAATTCAGGGAAGAAATGTTGGAAAAATGGAGGCGATACACGTGGCATTGGAAGGGGAGGATTACTTACAGGCCATCACCAAGATACTCGCTTTCCAGCCGGAGAATCTGATTGAACAAAACCTGAAAGATGTACTGTTATTGATGGAAGATGTACAATCCGGAGCGACGCTGTCAACAGTAGATTCTCTGATGCTCGATAACATCGCCGCGCAACTCGCTTATGAAGGGGGCTCCGGGGTATTCATGGCCCGAGCCATCCTGGATTTAGAGTATGACGATGAATTGACCGGCGCACTACTCCGAGAGGCAAATGGCAGCTCTGCATCAAAACAATCCAATCTACTGCTCTACCCCAATCCCACAAATGGCAAGCTGATGTTCTCAGCAAATCTGACTCAATATCAAGGCTGCAACCTTGAAATCCGTGACGCACACGGGAGGATCTTAATTACTGAGTCATTGAATACAGGCCAAACGATAGCGGATAAGGATTATAGTGTCTTAGGTTCCGGTATCTACTGGATTCAAGTATTCTGCGAAGATCAACTGATCGAAACCCGGAAACTGGTGGTGCAAAAATGAGAAAGATTAAGCTACTATTTCTGCTCTTACTTTGTTCATTCTGTTCGAAAGGGCAGGGCAGAAATACGATTTGGTGTTTTGGTGATAGCGCAGGAGTTGATTTTAGAAATACCTTATCACCAGTTACATTTACAAGTGGATTGAACTCCGTTGGAACCTGTGCAACTATATCAGACAGTTTAGGTAACTTATTATTTTACTGTGCTTCACCGGACATCGTTGGATTCTGGAACGGGGTACTGCCATTAGGGATAATCTATAACAAGGATCACCAAAAAATGTTGAATGGCGATTCCTTGAACTGTAGAGCATGGTACCACGAAATGACCATTGTACCCGACCCTGTGAATCAGGCTCGGCACTATGTCTTCCATGTTGGCGTAACGAACCTTTATGGCTTATATTACTCAGTGGTTGATATGCAGCAAGACAGCGGTCGTGGTGCAGTAATTTCTAAAAACAATCAACTACGGAATGATATTGCCACTGATTGCATACAAGCTGTGAAACATGGAAATGGCAGGGATTGGTGGATAATATATCGGTCGGCCCCTCCTTCCAATAATAATTTCTATGTCTATTCGATCGATGCCAATGGTGTGGAGTTGGACCATGTTGACAGCCTAGGGCCGCTTCACTCTTCCAATGGCGGAGATTTGCGTTTTAATTCAGACGGCACGAAGTTCGCATTCAGTAATTTGAATGGCTTGCTGGCCATTTACAATTTCGACCGCTGTACCGGCAGTATCACCCTGGACCAGACCATTCATGCCGAGTTTCCTGCAGGAACACAGCCGTATTTCATCGACTGCTGCTTCTCCCCCAACGATTCCTTGTTGTATGTAAGCTGCGCGCCGTATTTCTCTTCCCTGGATACTACTCAGATCTATTTATACCAGTTTCCCCTCACCGCGGCCAATGTGTATGCCTCCAGGACCCTGATCTGGCAGCAGACCTACCCGATGACCATCGGAGCGGTCCGCCTGGCTCCGGATAACAAGATCTACGTGGCCGCCCAGAAAACCGGCTATCCTTACAACAGTACGGATTTTTATCCGGAGAACATGAGCCTGTCGGTTATCAACCAACCCGATCAACGGGGCGGTGCGGCGGCCTGCGATTTTCAGCCCTATAGTTTCTACCTGGGCGGCAAGCGGACCTACTGGGGTTTGCCCAACAACCCCAACTACGACCTGGGCCCGCTGGCAGGCAGCCCCTGCGACACGATCCAAACCGCACTCCAGGAAACCGCCGCTCCCTCACCGGCGCTGAGCGTTTACTATCATTCAGCCTGGGAGAGCATCGTGGTCAACGCCAGCAAGCTGGAAGGAAAGCGAGCCAGGATTGTTGTGTCCGACATCTCCGGCAAGATACAGGTCGAGGAGTCCGGCATTGTGCTCTCCGGCTATTTAAGCAAGAACATCGCCCTGCAGAACCGGGCGGCGGGGATTTACTTTGTGACGGTGGTGACGGAGCGGGAGCGATTGACGGGGAAGGTATTCCGGGATTGATAGGGGAAAAGAACCGAAGTAATGTCTTCGATAATCCCAAACAAGCAATTACCGCGAACCCTTTGATTTCCGCAGATCCAGCATGTAATACAGGTTCACGGTTAATCCATTGTTGTACTGAAACACATTCTTTCCGTCCACTTCCCTTCCCAGTTGCAGCAATTGCTGCAGGAATCCCGCCTCGACGCGGAAAGATGACCGCGACTGAAAGCCGATCAAACCCGCGAGGCGGTTCTGATCGAACACGTTTTCTTTCACATTCTTGCCAAAGCCGATGAAAAGTTCGTCGTATGTGGCGAGGTAGAAATGACCCTGGCCGTCGCCGGGCTTGCTGATCGGATGTTGTAAGCGAACCTGATAGCGAATGCGCCCGAGCAGGTCGAAGTCTTCCTCCTTCGTGGACGCGGCACTGGCATAACGTCCCAGCCAGCGTTCTTCCAGCATCCAGCGTTGGGAAATCGACAAGCGCTTTACTTCGTCTTGCAGCACGATGGCCTGAAACAGGCGGTGCTCGGTGAACTGCTTTCCAAAACCATTCAGTGGGATGTCACCGTAGGGAAAGGTCTCGATCCAACCGTAACCCAGGCGCGCTGTCACGCGCGGATGCAACTGCACATGATACCCGATCCGCAACAGGCTCTGTTGCCAGTTGGAGATCCATTCCTCCCGCCGCCACTGGTACTCCGCCTGGATGCTGCTCTTGTCGGAAAGGCGAAACGTGAGAAAAGTGTTGTACCAGCCGATGCTGTGCGCAGTCCGGATGCGATTGGTCGCCGCCTGCGAAACGATGCTGGTCGCTACTTGAAACAGCAGCACGAACCACACGATCCTGTTAGACCGTGCGCGGGTTGAAAGGAATCGTCCTTCGGAAGGCATGGGCATATTCGCGTAAGGTAATAGGAAATTACGCAGGGAAGGAAGGTCAACGAATAATCAGTGGTGCTCCAACAGACCGCACCCGAAAGGAATTAGCGGGCAGACGTCTTCCACTCCTCGAACGACTTCAGCAAAGCCGATAAGAAAACGTTCGACGGTTGCGCGCCTGATACGGCTTCGTCCAGTCCGATCTCCCGTGCCAGTTGAGAAACACTGCTCACTCACACTGTTTCTCAAACTTACACTGGATTTTCTTTGTGGGGAGATTTAAGTGCAAGACTAAGAAACAGTGTGGGTGAGCAGTGAAATAAATCTAAACTCACACCTTCCCCGCTTCCAGCCGCCACTTCACCCACACCGACCCCCAGGTACTGGTATATGTTCAGCTGGCTCGCCGGCTTGGGCAGGTCCGGATCGAGCTGGAAGCTGTGCCACTCCACTTCGATCTGTCCGGCATTTGCGAACTGTGCTATCGCCTGCTCGAAATGCCGTTTGCCGATGTAGCAGAACGGACATTGCACGTCCGACCAGATCTCCACTTTCATTTTCTGTTCCATGGCTGATTGCTTCCTGGGTGGTAACGGAAGGGTCCTTTTCTATTCGGGTAAAGAGGATTTTCAGGAAGGACCACAAAATTGTTTCAGTTGAAAAGCAGAATTTCAAATGGAGTATGCCATCTCAGGATTTCAAACGGCTCGTTCAGTCAATCTATGAAAGTTACACGATTGTTCTTGTCCCGCTACATTAACACCATAGATTCAGAAAACCTTGTTTCAGACAGCCTTTTTACCAATGTGCTTTACATTTTTAGTTGTTATCGATTACTATCTGATACGCTAAGGACATAGAGAGACACATTTGAAATAGAGGAGCGAAGGAAGATTCCACTAGCGGCTTTTATGTCTGTAAATTGTATATTCTGTACCGGGTAAAAACCGAAACTCCCCTTTATTGTAAAATAACGGGATTGGGAAATCCCCATACCCGAAATCGCAAGCAGGTATGGGTGATTGGTAAGCTAATTGGTCGTTCAGGTAGATGTAAAATTCTTCGCGGTTTCTGATCACTTCAAGAACAACAGGTTTGCCTTTGTCAGACGAATAAGTCGCAACTTGTTTGTAGTTTCCGATATCTTGATATTCCATCTTTTTCTTTCCGTTCCAGCAATTCCATCCACCGCAAACAAAGTTGTCTGCATAAGGAATTCGCTTGTCAAAGACCTGGAGGGTGTTATCGCTCCTCACAATCAGGGCGATGTGCTGCGCGTCCTTGCATTCGCCACTCCCGTCGAGCCAGAACTGAAACTCCAGTCCAAAGCCGTACGGTGCATCGGCCTTTTCAGACACGAATTCTATCGGAATCCGCATTCTGAAAAGGGAGGAGTTGGCAATGATGCTTGAATGTTCTTCGCGATCGAAAAAAGTGTACATGTGCATGTAACTCAGTCCTGATTTTTTATGCGCAACGACAGGCACTTCACCTTCTTTCGCGTTCTTGTTGACCGATAGTGCTGAATTTTTGACAACGGACATCCTCTTTGCGGGTTCCACATAGCTAAAAAGAATGGAGTTATAGGTTGACGGGATGGCTTCCGGGTTTTTCGGTTCCATCGTCTTGCCTCCGTGTTCTCCGTATAACCCACCAAGCAGTACTTTCTGAGCATCTGCTATATGGTAATCGTTGCCTAAAGGGAAGCCACTGGGTTTGATCGGGATGGCGATTCCTCCTGTTGGTTCCTGCGCAAGAGACAGGTCGCTGTTAAACTGGGTGACCGCCTTGAACACAGCAGGTATGATTACTTTGCCCTGAGCATCTTTAAAACCATACATGCCGGTCAACGGATCTTTGAAAGATAGCGGTGTTTGGGCAACAGCGGCGACAACACTGAAAAGCAAGAGGGTGATGGAGAGAATTTTTTTCATAAAAGCAACGGGCTCTCGTGTAATGGGGATGGATGTAAATATATGGAATCCGATATTCTGGGGATAGGATGCGTTCCACCTCGACGGTGCCTGGTCTTATCATCGACCATAAAAAGTACAACAAGACGAGGTGGTTAAACCGGCAGAAATAACGACTCGCGACTGCCCGTACGAATAAGTTGATACGATCCGTTGAGGATCAGGAGATCGTTCCGCCGTTCTCCACCGCTTTCGTCGGTTGCAGGAAGGCCAGTTCTCCTTTCGCGTTCTCGGCCATCAGGATCATGCCCTGCGATTCGATGCCCTTGATCTTGCGCGGCTCAAGGTTCACGAGTATCGTGACCTGCTGCCCCACGATCTTTTCCGGATCGTAGTGCGCGGCAATGCCGGATACCACCGTACGCTGATCGATGCCGGTGTCCACGGTCAGCTTCAGCAGCTTCTCCGTCTTCGGAACGCGCTCCGCGGCGAGAATGGTGCCGATGCGGATGTCCATCTTCTGGAAGTCATCGAAGGAGGTCGGCGCTTTCTGCGGACTCACGGCCGGTGCCGCTGCGTTAGCGGCTTCATTCGCCGCCTTGCTGGCCTGCAGACGTGCTACCTGCGTTTCGATGGCGGGGTCTTCGATCTTCTCGAACAAAAGGCCGGCTTCGCCGAGTTGGTGACCAACAGGCAAGAGGGTCTCGTCCCAGGCAGCCGTCCATTTCGCATGCACGAGGTTCAGCATGCCGTGCAGTTTCTCACTGGTAAACGGCAGGAAGGGCTCCATCAGACGCGCGAGGGCGGCCGTGATGCGCAGGGAGACGTGCAGAATGGTTTCCACACGTTGCGGATCGGTCGCCTGCTTCTTCCAGGGTTCGTTGTCGGCCAGGTACTTGTTGCCGAGTCGCGCGAGGTTCATCAGCTCGAACAGGGCTTCCCGGAATTTGTAGCGACGGATGAGATCGCCCAGTTTGCCCGGCGCTGCCTGAATGGCTTCGAGGCAGCCGCGGTCTTCATCGCTGAGCGCGTGCGCGGCAGGGACTTTTCCGTTGTAATACTTGGCCGTCAGCACCAGCGTGCGGTTCACGAAGTTGCCGAGGATGGCGACCAGCTCGCTGTTGTTGCGTGCCTGGAAATCTTTCCAGGTGAAATCGTTGTCTTTCGTCTCCGGCGCCGTGGCGCATAGCGCGTAGCGCAGCACGTCCTGTTTGCCGGGGAAGTCCTGCAGATACTCGTGCAGCCACACCGCCCAGTTGCGGGAGGTCGAGATCTTGTCGCCTTCGAGGTTCAGGAACTCGTTGGCCGGCACGTTCTCCGGCAATACATAACCCCCATGCGCGTGCAGCATGGCCGGGAAGATGATGCAATGGAAAACGATGTTGTCCTTGCCGATGAAATGCACGAGCCGCGCGTCTTTCGACTTCCAGTACTTTTCCCAACCGTTCGCGTCACCGCGCTGGCGGAAGAGCGCCTTTGTCGCGGAGATGTAGCCGATCGGCGCGTCGAACCAGACGTACAGCACTTTGCCTTTGCTGTCGGGCAGCGGAACGGGAACGCCCCAGTCGAGGTCGCGGGTCACCGCGCGCGGTTGCAGCCCCTGGTCGAGCCAGGACTTGCACTGACCGAATACGTTCGGCTTCCAGTCGTCACGGTGGCCGTCGATCCATTTTTCCAGCCATTCGCGCTGGTAGCGGTCGAGGGGCAGGTACCAGTGTTTGGTCTGACGCAACACCGGCGGCTTGCCGCTGAGCTGTGAATGCGGGTTGATCAGCTCACGGGGCGAAAGGCTCTTGCCGCATTTCTCGCACTGGTCGCCGTATGCGTTGGTGTTGCCGCAATTCGGACAGGTGCCGGTGATGTAACGGTCGGCCAGGAAGAGTCCGGCTTCTTCGTCGTAGTATTGTTCGCTCGACTCTTCGGTGAATTCGCCTTTCCCGAAAAGTGTTTTGAAAAAATCCGAAGCCGTCTCGTGGTGAATAGGAGACGAGGTACGGTCATAGATATCGAACGAAATGCCGAAATCGGCAAAGCTCTGCCGGATGATGCCGTGGTACTTGTCCACCACCTGTTGCGGCGAGACGCCTTCCTTCCGCGCCCGCAGGGTGATCGGTACGCCATGCTCGTCGGACCCGCAGATGAACACCACATCCTCGCCCATCGCCCGCAGGTAACGCACATACACGTCGGCAGGCAAATAAGCCCCCGCCAGGTGCCCGATGTGAACAGGACCATTGGCATAGGGCAGGGCGGCGGTGATGAGGTGGTGGGGCATGGAGCGGAGCGGTGGGTGAGAGGGAACTATTAACTAGTAACTGGTAACTAGTAATTAGTAATTAGTAATTAGTGGTTGGTAATTAGAAACTTGCAATTAGTAACTGGTTTTATTGGTTCTTTCTGGTGGCAGGATTTAGGATCAGGTTTCGATTTTGGCTTTCAGTACACCATAAAAACAAGTAAGCCGATCATATTTTCAATTTCTAGTTACTAATTACTAGTTACTATTCCCTCGTCCCTCCCTCCTCGGTCTCGGTCACGCGCCTCGCAACTCTACCTCGTCCCTCGCCCCACGTCCCTCGCCCCTCTCCCTCACTTTCCCTACTTTCTGCAACCAATTATCCCCCCAAATTCCCGAATTTCGCGCCGCAAAGATACAAGAATGACCCGACCCCCCTTCCTTCAGGCAGGAGATACTGTCGCTATCGTCGCGACGGCCCGAAAAGTGAGTAAAGCGGAGATGCGTCCCGCCATCAGCATCCTCGAGTCCTGGGGACTGAAGGTGCAGGCCGGTAAGAACCTGTACAAGGACGACCGGCAGTTCGCCGGAACCGACGTAGACCGCGCCGGTGACCTGCAACGGGCCCTCAACAACAAGAACGTACGGGCGGTCTTCTTCGCCCGTGGTGGCTACGGATCGGTGCGGATCATCGACAGCATCGACTGGAAAAAGTTCAACAAGGACCCCAAGTGGCTGATCGGGTTCTCCGACATCACCGTCATTCACAACCACGTACACCGGCACAGCTCCGTCGAAACCCTGCATGCGCCCATGTGCCTCAACCTGCCCAAGCTGAGCGCGCAGTGCCTGCAGGTGCTGAAGGACGCGCTCTTCGGACAACGCCTGCGTTACTCCAGTTCGAAGCAACAACCCGCCCTCGAAAAGCTCAACCGCAAGGGCAAGTCCAGCGGCGTGCTTACGGGTGGCAACCTCTCGATCCTCTATTCGTTGATGGGCTCCGCTTCCGATGCGGATACCAATGGCAAGATCCTCTTCCTCGAGGACCTCGACGAATACCTCTACCACATCGACCGCATGATGATGAACCTCAAGCGGAACGGCAAGCTCGCCGGACTCAAAGGACTCATCGTTGGCGGCATGACGGAGATGAAGGACAATCCCACACCCTTTGGCCGCACCGCGGAGGAGATCATCGCCGAAGCAGTGGCGGAGTACGACTACCCGGTCGTGTACGGTTTCCCGGCCGGCCACATCCCCAACAACTACCCGCTCATCTTCGGGCGGGAGGTCACGCTCAACGTGACGGAAAAAATGGAACTCACCTTCCAGGCATGAGCGGAGCGAACTCGCAGCGGGAGAAGGAACTGGCGGAGGTAGGGGAGAAGATCGCCTGCGAACACCTTCGGTCGAAAGGCCATACGATCCTGAACCGGCGCTACCGCTACGATCGTGCGGAGGTCGACATCGTCTCCGAAAGCGGCGGCATGCTGGTCTTCACCGAAGTCAAGACCCGCGAGAGCAGTTACCTCACCGAGCCGATCCAGTTGGTACCGCTCAAGAAGCAACGCCAGCTCATCAAAGCGGCCGACGGTTACCTGAAAGAGCGCAACGAGGAACGGCCGAGCCGTTTCGACATCATCATCATCGTGCACAACACCGAGTACACGCGGATCGACCACATCGAAGACGCGTTTTACCCGACAATTTGATTTTCAGCGCTTTTCGGGGCCCCTCGCGGGGATTCCGTATCTTTGCAGCTTCATCTTCAAATTCATGCGAAATTCAAGGGGTTCCGGACAGGACAGGGGGAAAGGTACACGCGGCGCGTCCCGCAATTCATCGCCAAGAAGTGGCGGCAAAGGACGTCCGGCTGCCCGGGCAACTGCACGTCCCGCACCCCGGCCGAAGTATTTCGAAGATGATCCCAACAAGAACGATCGTCCGAGTTTTCATGCCGATGGCCGCAAGCGTCGTCAGCGTAACGTGAAGGAAGAGGAAGCACCGGCTCCCCGCAGCCGCTCGGAACGCCCCGCTTCCCGCGAGCGTTTTTCCGAATCGCGTGAACGTTCCTCCGCTCCTCGCGGTCGGTCTTCAGAATCGCGCGAACGTTCATCGGGCCCGCGTGGCCGTTCGGATGAATCGCGCGAGCGTTCTTCCGCGCCCCGCGGCCGTTCATCCGAATCCCGCGAACGCTCTTCCGGCCCGCGTGGTCGTACCGGCGAATCGCGTGAGCGTGCCTCCGGTCCACGTGGTCGTTCAACCGAGTCGCGTGATCGCGCACCCGGTTCCCGTAGCCGTTTTCCCGAATCGAGGGAACGTTCCTCCGGCCCGCGCGGTCGTTCCTCCGAATCGCGTGAGCGTTCGTTCAGTCCGCGCGAGCGCGACGACGAGCGTGGCGGTTTTTCACGACGCGAGGGCGGCAGCTCGCCCCGGGAATTCGGCGCGAAGAAATTCGCCAAGAAGAAATTTGAAAAGAAGAGATCGCCTGCCGGTCGCTTCGCTCCCCAGCGTTCCAAGTTCGCGGAACCGAAGGAGGACGACGGTCGCGTACGCCTCAACAAGTTCATCGCCAACTGCGGCATCTGTTCCCGCCGCGAAGCGGACGAGCTGATCTCCGCCGGCGTCATCACCGTGAACGGTGAAGTGGTGACCGAGCTCGGTACCAAGGTCGGCCTCACCGATACCATCAAATACAACAACCAGGTGCTGCGCGGCGAACGCCCCGTGTACCTGCTCCTCAACAAACCGAAGGATTATATCACCACCGTCGATGATCCGGGCAAGCGGCATACGGTGATGGAACTCATCGCCAACGCCTGCAAGGAACGCGTCTATCCGGTCGGTCGCCTCGACCGGAACACGACCGGCGTACTCCTCTTTACGAATGACGGCGAACTCGCCCGCCGCCTCATGCACCCGAGCTTCGAAGTGCAGAAGGTGTACCAGGTCGAACTCGACAAGAACCTCAGCCCGGAAGATTTCGAAAAGATCTCGAAAGGCCTGACCCTCGAAGACGGCCCGATCAAGGTCGACGATATCGCCTATACGGGCGAAGGACGCGACCGCAAAGTGATCGGTGTCGAACTGCACAGCGGCCGCAACCGCATCGTGCGCCGCATCTTCGAACACTTGCACTACGAAGTCCAGAAACTCGACCGCACCGTCTTCGCCGGCCTGACCAAAAAGGACCTGCCCCGCGGTCGCTGGCGCTTCCTTACGCCGCTCGAAGTGGCCAACCTGCACATGCAGGTCGGACGCAAGTACGCGGAAGACTGATCGTGCATGCCCGGCACGCACTTGTTTTATCTTGATTTTCAGAGAACACGCATCCTCAAGGCTGGCCGTGTGGCCGTAGCATATTCGTGCGCTTGACACGTAATGGCAGCGACCTGGATCGCTTCCATTTTATTGTCAAATAAATCGAAGCGGCGACGGTCAGAATCCTGGGGATGTTGAATGCAAGGTCGCCCACTACTGTCGAGTCGGTCCCGAAAAGATCCCAATAGAGATTCATGAGAAAGTGCAAGAACACCGGCACCCAGAGGTTGTCTTCCCATTCAGTCAAGAGCCAGGCAAACCAGATGGATCCTCCGAAGGTGATACCAAACACGCCGAAGCTTTCACTCAGGTTGTGAGCCTGATACAAATGGGATAAACCGAAGATGATGCCGTTGATGGCGACAGCCGGGAAAAAACCCCATCCGACGTGTCGGAACAACTGCCCGAACAGGAATGCCCGATAGAAGAGCTCTTCACGGAATCCATCCTTGAAGGAGAAGGTCACGATTTTCAACAGGGATGTTTCGTGATGGTAGCGACCGACAACAGCGTACCCGATCAACATCGGCAAGGTGAAAAGGAATCCAACCAATGCTCCTTTGAGAAACCCTTTCGCAATGCAGGCTTCTTCGAGCACCCGACCAGGTCCATGAAAGGTGGCAAGGACCGCAAAAGCAGGAATGCCATAGAATAAGATTTGTCCTAGTATACTCCAATAGAAGTGTGGAGCTTCCAGATCATTCCATAAGAATTGGTTGATAGCTGAACTGAAAAATTTAATGATACACACGGTCAGGATGACCACCAGCGCCAGCAGTTGTCTTTTATTGGAAGGGATCTGGCTTTTGGAAAGCATAATTCGATGTATAAAAATTATCGGAGTACGTCGATCCCCAATATCCGGGAGATCTCCTGCTTCACCCGTTCGAGGTGCTGGTGGCGTTCCAGCAGCGCGGTGAAGTCTTCGCCGTTCGTGTGCGCTTCTTTGAGTCGCTGACGGCTTTCTTCCAGCAGGCGCATCACTTTCTTGTTCTTGAGGTGATACACCGACTGTTCCACCTGCTGCCGCAGCAGATTTTCTTCCAGCGGCACCTCGATCTGGTGCATGATGGCCCAGTTGTCGCTGAGCGTGTAACGCGGACTCAGCAGTTCCACCAGCACTTCCCGCACCGAAGCGTCCGACTCCTGGATGAGGCGGTCCACGTCGGGTGAAGCATCGGGATTCGCCTTGGCGGATTCGACGTACAGACGGAGCAAACGGTTGTACACCGGATGTTCGAACTCGATCCCGTCGTGCGCGATCTCTTCCACGATGAAACGGCTGACACTCACGTGGTACTTCTGTTCTAAAAAATGACCGGGTCGCTCGGGATCTTCCGTATTTTCTTTGAATTCGATCAGCTCGTCGCCGTACTGCACGAGCAGGCGAATGATGTGCTGCTCCTGCGCTTCGGTCGAAAGGTCGTCCGCCGGTGTCTGTGGCGGCGCGATCGTGACCGTCAACAGCTCGTCGATTTCCGGCGTGCCGGTCTCTTTCTTCAGTTGGTTCCGGCGGATCTTGTTCAGCTCCGAAACGAGGATGTTCTCCTGGATGTCGAGCAGGGCGCTGCACTGCTTGGTGTAGGTCGAACGCAAGATCGGATCGGGAATGTGCCCGATCGTTTCCACCACGTCGCGGATGAGCCCGGCTTTGCGTACCGGGTCGTTCTTCACGTCGTCAAGCAGCAGGCCGGTCTTGAACAGGACGAAATCCTTGGCGTTCGCTTCGATGAAATCGACCGTCGAACTGCTGCCGTGCTTACGCGTATAGGAATCGGGATCGTCGCCGTCGGGGAAGAGGACGACCTTCACGTTCAGTCCTTCTTCGAGGATCAGATCGATCCCGCGCAGCGAGGCCTTGATGCCCGCCGCGTCGCCGTCGTACAGGACGGTGATGTTCTTCGTATAACGACCGATCAGCCGGATCTGCTCGCTGGTGAGCGAGGTGCCGCTGCTGGCCACTACGTTCTCGATGCCCGCCTGGTGGAGCGAGATCACGTCGGTATAGCCTTCGACGAGATAACAGTTGTCGAGCTGTACGATCGCCTTCTTGGCGAAGTAGATCCCGTAGAGCGATTTGCTCTTGTGGTAGATCTCCGACTCGGGCGAGTTGAGGTACTTGGCGGTCTTGTCGTCCTTCTTCAGCACGCGCCCGCCGAAACCGATCACCCGACCGCTCAGGTTGTGGATCGGGAACATGACGCGCCCGCGGAAGCGGTCGAACAGCTTGCCGTTGTCCTTGCGGATGCAGAGGCCGGTCTTTTCGAGGTACTCTTCCTTGTATCCTTCCTTCACCGCGCGCTCCGCGAACGCGCTCCAGTCGGAGCGGCTGAAGCCGAGTTGGAAGGTCTTGATCGTGTCTTCGGTGAAACCGCGCTCACGGAAGTAGGACATGCCGATGGCACGGCCTTCCTCGTCCTCGAACAACTGCTCGGAAAAGACGCGCTGCGCGTAGCTGTTCAGGATGTAGAGGCTTTCCCGTTCGTCGCGCAGTTGCGCTTCCTGCGGGTCGGGCGCGGTCTCTTCGATCTCGATGTTGTAGCGCTTGGCCAGGTACCGCAGGGCTTCCGGGTAGCTGTAGTGCTCGTGCTCCATCACGAAGTTCACCGCGTCGCCGCCCTTGCCGCAGCCGAAACACTTGTAGATGTTGCGGACCGGGTTGACGTTGAACGAAGGGGTCTTCTCGTTGTGGAACGGGCAAAGGCCGAGCAGGTTCGTGCCACGCTTTTTAAGCTGGACGAAATCGCCGACCACCTCATCGATGCGGACGGCGTCGAGGATCCGGTCGATGGTCTCGCGCGCGATCATAGCTGCGCCAGTCGTTTGAAACGCGTTTTCTGCTGTTTTCTGGGAACCGCGGTCACCAGGAACGCGGCGATGCGGTTGTAATAGTCCGCCCCGCCCAGTTCGTCGATGTTCTGGTGCCCCGCCTTGCGTATCAAAAGTAAGTCTTTTTTCGGAGCGGCGGAGGAGTCGAAAACGGCCAGGGATTCGGTCGGGAAAACCAGCTCGTCTTCGCTGCCGGTCACGACCAGGGTGGGTGTTTTCACCACGCTGGCGAGCAGGGGCAGGTCCATGGCTTCGACCGGGTGGCCCAGCAATTGTTCCGTTTTCCGGTGGAAAACAGGGTACCAAAGGGGTTTCAGCCGTCCCCACTTCGCGTAGGCATAGCGGGCCAGGTAGTTCTCGAGGTTGGCGAACGGGCTCTGCAACACGAGCGCGTCGGCGCGTCCGTCGACCACGGCCGACTGCAACACGATGGCCGAACCGATCCCGTAGCCCATCAGGCAGATGTGCTTCGTCTCAGCACGTCGCAGCAGGGCGTCGGTCACGTGCTTGAGGTCTTCCACCGCGATCATGCCGGGCGAGAAGATCTTTCCTTCGCTTTCGCCATGCGCGCGCAGGTCGAACACCGCCACGTGCAGGCCGCGGTCGTGGAACTGTTTCACCGCGTCGAGCAGCCGCAGCTTGCTGTCGTTGAGGTCGTGGACCAAGAGCAAGGTATTCGCGTTCGTATCCCCACAGGGCACATACCAGCCGTGCAGGACGATGCTGTCGCTGGTGTAGATGCGCAGTTGTTCGTACGCCAGTCCCAGTTCGCCGGGATTGAAGAGCGGCGCGGCCAGCGGCAGGGTGTCGGCTTGTTGGTTGACACGATGCGCCGTTTCGGTTTCGTAAATGACGAAAAGGGAATCGACACGCTTGGGCAGGATGAAATCCGGCTGTACGAACGAAGGCGACAAAGCGAGGAAGGCCGCGCCGAGTAACAGCAGCGTTGAAAGCAGGTAGTACGACTTGCGCAGGTTCATCAGAGCGGGCGTTCGGTGGTGAAACGAACGAGGCTGCGGAGCGAATCGCGGTAGGCGTTGGCCGGAAAGGTGTCGAGCAGGCGGAAGGCTTCCTCCTGGTAATGGTACATGCGTTCGGTGGCATAGGTGATGCCACCCGAGCTTTCCACGAAGCGGATGACTTCGCGGACCTTCTTGTTGTCCGTGTTGTGGTTCTTGATGATGTTGATGATCCGCTTCTTGTCGGTCTGCGAAGCCTTCGACAGCGCGTGGATCAGCGGCAGGGTCATCTTGCTTTCCTTGATGTCGATGCCGGTCGGTTTGCCGATGACGCCTTCGGGACCGTAGTCGAAGAGGTCGTCTTTGATCTGGAAGGCGATGCCGATCAGCTCGCCGAAGCGGTGCATCTGCTGCACGGTCTCGTCGCTCGCCCCGGCCGAGGAAGCCCCGCAGGCGCAGCAGGCGGCGATGAGTGAAGCCGTCTTGCGGCGGATGATCTCGTAATAGATGTCCTCGGTGATGTCGAGTCGCCGCGCCTTTTCGATCTGCAGCAACTCCCCCTCGCTCATCACCTTCACGGCCTCGGAGACCAGCTCGAGCAGGCGGAAGTCCTTGTTGCCGATGGACAACAGCAGGCCCTTGCTCAGCAGGTAGTCGCCCACCAGCACCGCGATCTTGTTCTTCCAGAGCGCGTTCAGGCTGAAGAAGCCCCGGCGCTCGTTGGAATCGTCGACCACGTCGTCGTGGACGAGGGTGGCGGTGTGCAGCAGTTCGATGAGGGTAGCGGCACGGTGGCTGGTATCGCCCACGGGCCCGTGCAGGCCGGCCGACAGGAACACGAACATCGGCCGCATCTGCTTGCCCTTGCGCTTGACGATGTAGTGCGTGATGCGGTCGAGCAGCGGCACCGGGCTCTTCATCGACTCCCGGAACTTCCGTTCGAACTCCTCCATCACCGGCGCGATCGGCGCCTTTATTTCGTCCAGGTTTTGGGACATGACAAGCGGTAAAGGTACAGAAAGGAGGCTTTTCCCTTAAAGTAAATGTTGTTGTAAATTGTTGTGGGTAATACGTGGTGGGTCGATAAACGCTAAACTGTTTCTGGGTAACATGATCAATCTCGTAAACATCTTCAACCGACTGTCGCCGCTTGATACGGAGGCATCGGAGGCATTACGTGCCGTAATGGCCAATCGGAAATTCACCAAAGGAGAACAGTTGTTGAAGGCAGGGGACACCTGTCGGTTCGTGTATTGCGTCGAAACCGGACTGGCAAAAACCTATTTCACCAGTGAGTCGAAAGAGTTCATCATGCGATTTTTCCCGGAGGGTTCCCTGTTTACCGTGGTCGACAGTTTTGCACTCCGACAACCGTCCAATTATTCCATCATGGCTTTGGAAGATATGCAGGTGTCCAAGGTCTCATATCCTGACCTGACGTCGCTCGCGGAACGGTTTCATTCCATTGAAACCGCGTACCGGCATCTGCTGACGATCGCATCCGCCAACATGATGAAGCGCATCAGTGAAATGCTCGAGGAAAACGCCAGTCAGCGCTATCAGCGATTCCTGACCGATCATGGACCGCTGATGCAACGGATCAGCCTCGGCGATCTCGCAAATTACCTGGGCATCACACAGGTTTCGCTGAGCAGGATTCGATCTGCTCGTTAGAATTTATCATTTGAAAAACGATAACAGGGTAGGGGAGACGACTTTTGCATCCGGAATCTATCCGCCCCTACAAACCGATAACCTGAACTCATGCTGGAACTAAGACCTGTCTGCGAACATTGCGGCCGCGCATTGGCGGCGAACAGCGAAGAAGCGATGATCTGCTCTTTCGAGTGCACTTTCTGCAAGGAATGCGTCGAGCATATCCTGTACAATGTGTGTCCGAATTGCGGAGGAGGATTTACGCCGCGTCCGGTGCGACCCGTGGCCATGCTGGATCGTTATCCTGCAACCACCCTTCGCTTGCATCATCCGGTGGACCTGGAAAAATTCGCCGCATTGCTCGAGCAATACGGAAAAATCGCCCCGCGCGACCGTTAACACACCGCCGGTTCACTTTTTATCATTTGTAAAAGGAATCGGATCGCGAGCAGGTGAGTTTTGTGTCATCATCTAAAACACTTGATCATGACACCTTCCAAAACATCCCGCACACTCAGTGTCGCGCTCGCAGTGGCGATCTGCATCATCGCTCCGACAGCCGGTTATTTCAAACTCGGACTTCCCCCGATCATCATCATCGGCGGAGCTGCCATCATCGGATTCTTTTTCTGGTATTTCACTTATCTGAAGAAACCGGTCGACCCCGGTGTGATACTACCCTTGTTCGTGCTCACCGTTGCCGGCCTGCAGATTCACATCATCGAAGAGTACCAGACGGGTTTCGGTCCCGCGATGAGCCGGTTGTTCAACATACCATGGACCGAAAAGAGTTTTGTGATCGTCTTCGCGCTGGTAGGGCCGACCCTCTATACGCTCACCACGCTCGGATTGTATTACCGTGTTCCGATTGCCGGCTTCGTCGCCTGGTTCATCTTCATCGGTCCCGGCTTCGCGGAATTCACCCATTTCATTTTTCCATTGATCGAGCCGGCGCTGGAGCCGGGTAATACCGAACCGATCTCCCGATACATCGGACCAACCATGGTTGCCGATATGCCGAACTACTACCTGGAGACGACAGGCCGGTATTACTTCTCAGGAATGTGGACAGCGGTGCTTCCCATGATTCCGGGCGGTTACGCGATCTACCGACTGGTACGCGAACACCGTAAAGCGCAGGCCTGAGTTGAAAATCTTCCGACGATGAGCTTCCGGAGAATCCTCGGCTTGTTTCTGCTCGGCTTCCTGGTCATGCACCTGGTAGACGGCTGGATGAAAGAAGTTGCCTATTTGTTCAAAGCGTTGGTGACGTTGATCCTCCTGCTCACGATCATCTTGTTGGGAACAAATCGCGATCGGGATCAGCGTTGGAAAGAGCGGCTGGAAAATCTGGGCTTGCGCCGACCGGCGACCTCCGGCTTGTGGAGGTCGCTGGTACATGCGGGTTTGCTAATCCTGGCTTACCCGCTCATCAGTCGGATCCTGCACATCTCGATCAGCCTGTCACCGCATTGGTTCCAGCATTTGGCGGGTTTGTTCCTGACGGCAGGACTCTCCGAGGAAATCTTGTTCCGCGGACTCGTCTTCGGTCAATTGCGGCAGCGCAACACATTCAGGAAAGCGACGCTCTGGTCCATGCTCCTCTTTACCCTCGCGCATACCGCGATGTTCCTGTATATGCCATTTCCGATCGCGATGGCTTCAACACTCCTGGCTGCAGGATTGTCCATTCCTATGTCCTGGTTGTACGAATCATCCGGGAAGAGCCTCTGGGGTCCGATCCTACTGCACGTAGTGATCCGGACCGTCGGGTTTGTGGTGGTGCCGGAAGGCGGCGGACTGACCGACTTCGCATTGGCGTGGATGACGGCCTCCCTGGTGGTTCCACTTGGCCTGGTACTCCTGGATCCGGCATTCAGAAAGGCATGGCGGAAGGATTGAAACGTATTTACCAGTTACCATTTAACGATCAAAAACATGAAAAAGCTATCGATACTGTTGATTCTTCTGAGTACTGTGAACCTGAACGCTCAGGTGCTACCCGATTCAAGCAGGACTTTTCGTGCGATGGGCACGGAAGCCGATGTGTTGCCTTACCTGACCGACGGCTATTACGGATCGGTCTGGTATGCGACGGGGCATCTGCGTTACCGGGCGGTCGTGACACGCGTGACAACCCCGGACTTCATGCTAAAAGATCAGTTTACCGGCAACCGGATGATGGTTTACACCTTACTGGCCGACTATTTCTTCCGGCCCAATGCAAGAGGCTGGTGGCTGGGCGGCGGGTTCGAATATTGGGACGCGGAAATTCGCACCGGGCTGCAACGGGAAACTGCCGATTACCAAAGCTACATTGCGACTCTGGGCGGCGGATATGTATGGCGATTCTGGAAAGGCTTTTACCTGAATCCCTGGGGAGCCGTTCACTTTCGGATCGCGGGAGAAAACGAAGTGGCAGTCGATCATCAAGTGTTTCGACCTGCGCGATTTGTTCCGGAAGGCTCCTTGAAGTTGGGTTGGATGATTCGTATCAATAAACGATGAACATGAACAGAAGGAAGTTCATCCTGACGTCCGGTGTATCGATTGCCGGACTTGCAACTGCGGGTTTTCTGCTGACGGATCGCCACAACCTGTCACGGTCAGACCTGCCCGACTCCGGTGACACCAGGTTGAGCCTGCACCCTGATGAGCGAAGGATCCTGCAGCTTGCATCACTCGCGCCCAGCGGGCATAATACGCAACCCTGGATCGTTCGCCGACTGGCACCCTTTCAGTTCATCATTGGGAACGACGCATCGCGCTGGTTACCTGCTGTCGATCCTGCACAACGGGAAACGGTGCTATCGATCGGCGCGTTCATCCAGAATTTGGAATTCGCCGCCGCCGGGATGGGCTATGCTTGTGACTGGAAGCTGCTGGCGTCGGACCATCAGGATGCTGATGTCATGGAAGTCCGGTTACAACGCGCTGAAGCAGGGAAGTATCCCGCTGAACGCATCGAACTGCGCCGGACTTTGCGTTCCGGTTATGAGCCGACGGGGATCAGGAAAGAGGACCTTCGTTACATCACCGCGAATGATCCGCAGCGCTTCGTCTTCATCGGACCGAGCGAACCTTTGTATGCGCAGTTGAACAATTGGACCATCGAAGCTAACCGGGAGCAGACCTTTCGGGATGCCGCTCAATCGGAGTTGGCCGATTGGATGCGCTTTTCCAATACCGATGCGGAACGATACCGCGACGGACTTACATCTGCCAGTATGGAACTGGACGGGATCGCAGGCTGGTACGTACGGAATTTCTACCAGCGGAAAGACGCGCTTGCAACTGGCTTTCGGGAGCAAGGCCTGAAGAAAGTGGTCGAACAAGTAGGCTGTTCCGGCGGTTGGCTCCTGATCCTCAGCAAAGACGAAACACCGGAAGCATTGCTGGAAACCGGTCGCATCCTTCAACGGATGCTCCTGCTCACGCGCGAACGCGGCATCGCCGTGCATCCGATGACCCAGGTGTTGGAGGAGGCGGCCTATCACCAGGCCCTGCATCGCGCACTCGGAACGAGTAGCCTGATTCAGTTCGTCCTCCGGATCGGGTACGTCCGGCACTATCCCAAACCCGTCTCCCTACGCCGTCCGGTGGAATGGTTTGTGAGGGTAGGTGGGGAGTGAACAGTGAACAGTAAACAGTAAACAGTAAATAGCGAATAGAATTTGGTAGTACCAGCAGCAGAAGCCAGCCATTTTTCCTCGGTCTCGGACTCGGTCTCGTCCCTCGTCCCTCACTCCACGTCCCTCGTCCCACGCCCCTCCTTCCTCGGTCTCGGTCTCGTTCCTCGCAACTCTACTTCGCCCCTCGTCCCTCGCCCCACGTCTCTCGCCCTCCTTCCGTCTGCCCAATGTAAAACCTCAACCATCCTCGTTCATCTTCGGTGGGGCCGTCCAGTTGCATTCGGGAATTCCCTACTTTCAGGTTTTTCGATTCCGGATTTCGTGCTCACCTTCCCAATCCCGTTGCTCACATGACCGCTGCATTCTGCACCTCCACCGCCAGACTCCTGAGTCTGCTGATCCTGCTCCTGCCGTCGATCGCTTCCTTTGCCCAGCGACCGGCGGATGATCGCGCATTCGATTTCTGGTTGGGCGACTGGGATGCCTATTGGAACGATTCGCTCAAAGGCTCGAATCAGATCCGGAAGATCCTGGACGGACAAGTGGTCGAGGAGAATTTCGCCTACCTCGACGGCAGCTTCCATGGCCGCAGTTGGACGGTCCGTTCTGCGCTACAGGGAAACTGGCAACAGACCTGGGTCGACGACAGCGGCGCCTATCTCCTCCTCGAAAGCACGACCATTGGCGATTCGGTCATCCTGCAAATGACCGCTCCGGTGGTGCAGGCAGGACAATCGGTCCATAAACGCATGGTCTTTTTCAATATCCAAGCCGACCGGTTCGACTGGGACTGGCAAAGTTCCGTCAATGGAAAGGACTGGACCTCTGCCTGGTTGATCCATTACGTGCGAAAACCCACGCGATGAAGCGAAGGAATCCTTTTGCAGGTAAGCCTGGAAGACCACTTTCCCCGATGCGGCGCTTCCTCGGGGCGCTGTGGTTGGGGATGCTGTCGTGCTGCTGCCTGCTGCAATACAAAGCCGTCGCCGATCCTCGGGATTCGGTCGCGGAAACCGATTGCAAAGCCTGCTCCCGGCTGGCGCTGGTGGATCGTTGTACCGCGCTCCTGCGCTCAGATGTTTGGCCGGGCTGTTTTGCTCCCGGGCGCGCGATCCCCTTGTACTATTTCACCGACAGCCTGACCTACCTCGATTTCAACGAGCAGCCAAAGGATTCGGCTGCTCAGGTTGTCGCAATCGATTGTCCTTCCGGTAAACGCTTGTGGAGGAAGGCGCGGATCGATACACAGCCGTTTCACATGGAGAACAAGATGGACTTCGTCGATTCCACCGGCAGGTTCTTCCAACGGCCGTCGATGCTCTGCTCCGATGTGGAAGCGATGATCCGCTTCGTGCCCGACTTCCAATCGACCGAACAGTGGGTGCAGCTCGTGATGCACGAATATTTCCACAGCTGGCAGTTCTCCCACGCCGCGACCCGCGACTTCCTGGCCGACAGCATCCGCATGGCTGCCGACACCCTGATCAGCATCTACCACAACGATACCGCCTTCCAGGCGGCGCTTTCGCGCGAGAACGACGCCCTCCTGCGCGCGATCCGCGCTGAAGGACGCGACTCCAGTCTCCAGGCAGTAGCGGATTTTTTCCGGGAACGCGCCGCACGTCGGGCGGCTTTTCGGTCCGGGAGTTCCTTCGGACTCGAGCAACACGAATTGTTCTGGGAAACGATCGAAGGAACCGCGCGCTACGCCGAATACTACCTCGCCGGACATTTTGCCGGCCTGGCCGGCACCCTCCAGTTACCCTGCGACTCCCTCTTTCGCGACTTCCGGCGGTTTTCGGGAAACACCGACTACCGGCAACTCCCCGAATTCCTCGAACGCGAGCGCATGATGCCCGCCTATTATTACGTCACCGGTTTCAACCTCTGCCGCCTGCTCGACAAACTCAAAGTCGAGTACAAGAACCGACTCTTCAAAGACGGCAGTGCAAGGCTGGAAGTGGTGCTGCGGGAAGTGAATAGCGAATAGTTTTTTAGTGAACAGTGAACAGTAAACAGTGAACAGTAAATAGCGAATAGCCAATAGCGAATAGCGAATAGCGAATAGTTTTTTGGTGAACAGTGAACAGTAAATAGCGAATAGCCAATAGCGAATAGTTTTTTGGTGAACAGTGAACAGTAAATAGCGAATAGCCAATAGCGAATAGCGAATAGTTTTTTGGTGAACAGTGAACAGTAAATAGCGAATAGAATTCGGTAGTACCGGCAGCAGAAGCCAGCCATTTTTCCTCGGTCTCGGACTCGGTCTCGTCCCTCGCACTTCGCACCTCGCACCCCGCACCTCGCACATCGCACATCGCACCTAACCCTCGGTCTCGGTCTCGTTCCTCGTAACTCTACCACGTCCCTGCCTTCGCTAAAGCTACGGCAGGCAAGCCTCGCCCCTCGCCCCTCGCACCCCGCACCTAACCCTCGGTCTCGTTCCTCGTAACTCTACCACGCCCCTCGCCCCACGTCCCTCGTCCCTCCTTCCTCGGTCTCGGTCTCGCCCCTCGCAACCCTATCTCGCCCCTCATTCAAAAACCACCCATTCAACCTCCCGCCACTCCCCATTCCCGATGATGACGAAGAACGTCCCGCTGCCGATGGTGGCGCGGTCGAGGTAGGTGTCGGGTTGGAGGGCTTGGGTGGGGAGGACCGTGCGGCCGAGGAGGTCGAGTACGGTGTAGCTGTAGCCCTGGGTGCGCACGTGCGCGCGGAGGTACACGCGATCGCGCGCGGGCACGGGGTAGCAGTCGAAGCGGTTGTTGCGTGTGGTTGAAGTGGGGGAGGCGACGGATGTTAGGATGTCGCAATCCGTCACGGCGCTGCCGCCGAGGCGGAGGGTGAAGCCGGTGCTACTGGTGGAGAAGTTGTTCAGCAGGAGGTAGTAGGTTTCGCCGGCGTTCACGTTGAGGATGGGGCAGAAGGGGTTGCCCGGTCCGGCCGGCACGGAGAACGAAGTGCCGCTGGTATCGAGGCCGGTTTCGCCGCTCGGTCCGGTGGAGCTGCTGCCGTTGCAGGCCAGGGGCGGCAGGTTGTTGTTGAACGCGCTGCAAAAGCCCGGGGCGTTGTCCTGCCAGAGCAGCCAGTCGTAGTCGGGGTAGAATCCCGTGGCCACCGAGTCGGGGAAGATCTTGAACCAGAACGTACCCGAGCTCAGGAAGCGCCAGGTGAACCAGTGCGACTGGAACTCCGAGATATCGCAGAAGTTGGCGAAGGCGTCCTGGTTGGAGCCGGGGCCATAGGCGTTGCCCTCGACGCGGGTGGTCTCGCAGATCGGCGTGGCCACGCGGCAGTCGGCATGCGACTCCACCGCGCAAAGCTCAAAGGTGCCCGTGCCGCTGCCGGCCGCTTTCCAGAGGCGGATAAGAAGCGTATCGCCGGGCGGGAAGTCGCTGCGATCGACCACGGCCATGAAACCGGCGGCGTCATCGTCGTCGCACTCGAGCAGGACGGGCGCGGTACAAGGACCGGCATACACGGCCATGCCCGCGTCGGTGATGCTGCCCTCGCGGGTGGTGAAGCTGATGGCGCCCGAGGGCGGCACGATCACCGCGTACCACACATCCGGCGATCCCGGAAACGCGCAAGGCGCGAGCCCGCCGTTGGCCGGGTCCGACTGATACAGCGCCCCCGCCGTGTTCACCGTCACAAAGCTGCACGTATCCTCCGCCACCGGCAGCAGGGGAGCGTTGCAGGGCGTGTCGCTCTGGGCGGAGGCGGAAACGGAGTAGACCGCTAAGGCAAGGGTAACAGGCAAGGAGCGCATGGAAGGTTTTTTACTAAAGTAAGGAAATCGAAGACGAATGATGGAGCGGGACGTGTTGGGCCGCAACTCGATCAAGTGGTTTCATGCAGCCATAGGTTCACGCAAGAGGGGATGTGGCCACCCAGACATCCGGCGATCCCGGAAACGCGCAAGGCGCGAGCCCACCCTTGGCCGGGTCCGACTGATACAGCGCCCCGGCCGTGTTCACTGTCACAAAGCTGCACGTATCCCGCGCCACCGGCAGGCAAGCCTCGCACCTAACCCTCGGTCTCGGTCACGCACCTCGCAACTCTTCCTCGTCCCTGCCTTCGCTAAAGCTACGGCAGGCAAGCCTCGCACCTCCTTCCTCGGTCTCGGTCACGGTCTCGCACCTCTTCCTCGTCCCTCGTCCCTATATTTTTAAGATTCCGGAAATTCACTAAATTTATTCCCGTATTTAATTCACACGTTTTAATCTTTCCGCTTCATGCACGTGTACCTCACCGCCTTCCGCCGCGCCTTCGATTTCGCGGGACGCACTTCGCGCAAAGACTTCTGGCAATTCTTTTACCTGCAGTCGGTCATCGCGGCTTTGATGATCCCACTCGATCATTTCCTCGGCACCAACTTCCATCGCCCCGACGGCCAGGCCTGGTTCCTGGGAACCTGCCAGGTAGCGTACCTGTTTCTCTCCTTCATCCCCCTCCTCTCCATCACCACCCGCCGCCTGCGCGATGCAGGCATCGATCCGTACTGGGTGGTGGCGGGGTTTATTCCGTTTGTCGGGCCTATTGTGGTGTTGTGGGGGTGTTCGGAGCGGGGGAAGGCTTAGAGGATCTGGGGGGCTTCATTTGGTTGATGGTGGGATTGGCGCATTGCGGGATATATTATAAACAAGCGATTTTATGCGAAAAAGAATGTTTTTGGGGGAAGGGGTGGGGATTGGGTTGCGGATATTATAATGTTGCGCCGTCATTAGCCCTGGTCTGTATTACAAGTAATCAACGAACAGTTTTCATCCCATATCCGACCCTGCAGCCCTCGACAGTAAAATGAAAAATGAAGAAGGTGCTGCCCGCCTTGGACGGATGAATGAAATTTATTTCAATGAATCCGTCCAAGGCGGGCAGCAAAGTTCGAGGATCTGAATGACTATTCTAATCGCATATAATAGAATTTATTTAATTTTCAGTTTCGTGGCCGGGCTACAGGGCCGGATATGAGATGACATAAAAAGTGACTGCGCAAACCACCCTTTTGCTCAATCACTTTTTGTTAAAACTGTGTCCTTGAGCCGCCGGAACAAAAGACCCGGGCTAACGCCGGACAACAATAGCTTTGCGTCAGACAAACAAGCTATCGTGTGCTAATCATCGATACTACGAGTCCGACGCAAAGCCATAATCTGTTACCTGCAATGCTAGACCGTGCACCTATTAAACTGACTGACATGAAACAATCAGACATCGGGACAACAACTTTCGGACTGACTGCCAAACACGACAGCCGACCCATAGAAGTTTAATTTTCCCCCACCGCACATTTTTTGTTTTTTTTGTGTTTTTATGGCAGCCCGCATTTGGCACATTGCCTTTTGCCCGCTTACGCACAAGCCAGACAGAAAGGAAAAGTCAAAGAGCCAAATCTCCCAACGCTCTTTTTAAATGCAAATAATAAAAATCAATTTCTAAATTTGAGTTTTCTTAACCTTAAAAATTAAAAATCATGTATTACAATTACTCACAACAGGAACTTATTTTAATGGGCATCGCAGCCCCATTCTTATTATGTGCAATAATTGCGCTTTTCAATTTTGATTGGCTTAATGAAATTATCATTAGCTTTTACAAGTGGATTGAGAAAAAATATTCTTCTACTACCAATTGGTTCTGGAAACCGTTTTACGGAATTTTAAGATTTCCAACTTTAGTTACTTCCCCTGTTACGCATGGTGGTTGGAAAAGCGGATTGTCAGTTGGTTTTGGAACATTTTCATTCGCTGTTTTATTGGGTGCTTTATACCTTGCTGCTTGGGTTGCCGTAATAGTTGTGGGAGTAATCATTGTATTTTACATTATTGCTGCACTACTTGGTGGTGGTAAATAACTGAATAAAAATGAAATTCAACATATCAGGATTTACACATGTTGGAACGGTAAGAGAATCCAATCAAGACAATATCCTTGTCAATGGACAACTATTGAATGAAGGTGAGATTCATTTAACAGAGCAAGAAAACTGTTTTTGCTTTGTGGCTGATGGAGTTGGCGGAAACAAAGCGGGTGATTTTGCTTCTCATTTCGTCTTGGAGAAACTAAAATCAGTTCCCGATTTTAATTTTCCTAATGTTGAACAATTACTTCAACAAATTAACGAACAACTCTTGCTTCAATCAAAAGGAAATGATGAAATAAAAGGAACAGCAACAACACTTACAGGGCTTGTTGCAAGCGAAAATAATTTTCAAATAATTCATGCAGGTGATTCGCAAATGTGGCTGATGAGAAACGATATGTTTTTTCAAATTACAAAAGACCATGTATTAGATGAATCTGAAAAGAATAGTTCCATCACAAGCTATTTCGGAGGACTTGATAATTATTTGAAACTTGATAAGGACATAACCATTCACGAAACATTATTGGGAGATGTATTTCTGATTTGTTCTGACGGACTTTTCAAATCATTGAATCAGAAAATTATAAAGTCAATTTTAAAAGCAGACAAAGGCCTTGAAACAAAGTCAAATAAAATTCTTGAAAATTGCTTGCAGGCAGGAGCAGAAGATAATACAAGTGTAATCATCATCCAACAAATAAAATAATTGCTATGGCCGAAAACGATAATGACATAACAACAACCTACGGTGATTCTGGAAAAAACAAAACCGAAACCTATGGTAATTCTGAAAATCAAAAAACTGAAACTTACAACTCAAAGCAAGAAGAAACCGCTGCTTATTCTGATTTGCAGAAAAAAGAGTTCAAGTCAAGAATTCATGGAATAGGTGTTGGCGACAAAATTACTTTGAGAAGTAACGAGTATGTGATTACTGGAATCATCTCAGAAGGAACAGGGGAAGCGGTCATTTACAAAGTTGAGGATAAAAGCAATAATGCTTTTGCACTCAAACTCTATTTTGAGTTCAGCAACTCAAAAGAAGAACCCAATTTTGAAACACTGAAAAGAATTAAAAACATTACAGACCCTGATATTTTAAAATTACATGATTTTGGAGTCGGAGCAGACAAGTATCAGGGAAAATATTGTTTTGAAATTTGCGACTTTGCGGAAGGTGGAGATTTGTTTTCAGTAAAGGATTTCAAAGAAAAATTCAGCCCTGAATTTATTGAAGAACATATTGTCAAGGAAATATTTAATGGCATAAAAAAACTCCATGACTATAAAATTTACCATTGTGATTTAAAGCCATCAAATATTTTCTTTAAAGACCTTGAGCAAACAAATATATTAATTGGCGATTACGGCTCTGCAAAAGCCATTGACCTTGAAACGGAAAAAGAAATTCGCAAAACTTCTACAGTAAAAGGAACATCAACCTTTCTCCCTCCTGAACAAGCAAGAGGAGTAATTTCAGAAAAGAATGATTATTATTCTTTTGGTTTTATCTTACTTAATTTACTTTATCCTGACAGTGTTTCATTAGATGGAGACCACAGACAGGTAAAAAAAGAAAAGTTTGAAAAAATAATTGAGCGGCAATATAATCTGATGCCCATTATTGATTTCAATCCTGCACATAAACGGCTTAATAATCTGATTGAAGGTTTAACTCTCATTAATCACAATAACCGTTTTGGTAGAAGGGAAGTTGAAAAATGGTTGAGCGGAGAGGAAGTTGAAGTAAAATATAAGGCAACTGAAACAAGCACGGTTCAAGGGGTTAAATTGGGTTACGCAACTATCAAAACCGATAAAGACTTCATACATGTTTTAGAAACACAAGAAAACTGGTATGAAGATTTAATTGAGGATGCCGATACCTTATCAACACTCAAAAACTGGATGGATTCTTACAGAGATATTCCATCAAGAAAAGTGTTTGATAGCATGATAAAATTTTATCAGCCACTTGGAAAGGAATATGTAAAAGAATCTTTGCTACGATACTTTGACCCTGAAAGGGAAATCAGGATTGATATGAACCCTTTCAGTTTCTTTTCTTCAAAAAATATCAAGAAAGATGTTGAAGAATACATTTCAAAGTTGGATGACATTTGGAAAATTACAAGCATTGACAAATTGCGGTTCTACATTTTTCAGTTAGAGTTTTCATTACGCCAACTGAAAAAATCTGCAAGCAATGAATCTGAAATTCTTGTCGGCTCTCTCGTTGACAAAGTATATTCAGTTTTCGGGTTAGTTCAAAAACCTTTTGACGATTTCAAAACAGAAATTCAAACCAAAATAAATTCAAAAGATGAAGCAGCAACTTTTCGCTTACTGATAAATCTGTTTTATATTTTCAATCCTGAAAGAACATTCAAAGATTCAAAGAATATTGCGGTGAAAACGATAGATGATTTGGGATTATTCTATGTTCAGAATGAAAATCTATTTGCAGATAAATATCTAAAGATTGAAAAGAAACGATTTCTTGAAAAGGTGAACAAGAAAGAATTGAACACGCTTGACTACAAGGAATTCATTTTTGAAGTTTTCAAAGATAAAGCAGAGGCACTGGTTGAATTAGTCAATCTAACATTTGACAAGCACCGTGACTATAAAGTCAATTACAAGTTTTACAAATCGCTAAATGCTTTTCTTTTACAAAAGAATCTTTCAAAAGATTTTACTTCCCGTTCAAACCAAAACGAACTTTACGAAAACAGGCGAAGATTTTTTCAATCGTTCAAATCCGATTGTGAAAATTTTGTTTCAACTGTTACCGACAAACACAATATAACGACTCTGACTGACGAGAATCTTTCTCAAATCAGAAGAAAATATCGCAGAGATTCATGGAAACGCTATTTGTATGTCTATTCAGGACAATTCCTTGCTCTAATAATTGCGATTCCCTTGGCAATAATAATTTATGGTCTTGCAACACATCAACTACATGTAGATAATAACTGGCGATTCAATTGGGGTAATGCTTATAGTTCTCCTGTAAATTATACACCAACAACTACTCCTATTACCACGACACATTATTTTTATAAAGTAAAAACGAATGCAAATGTTCGTTCGGGAGAATCTGAATATACATCGGTTCTTACGAAGGTCTTCACAGGACAAGAAGTAGAGGTTTTGGAAACTTCAAACCCGAAATGGTATAAAGTAAAAGTTTACAACACTATTGGCTATATAAGTTCAAGGTTGCTTTCTTATTCACGAAGCAGTGATTCTCCTTCTTCCAACAATTACAATTCTTCTCCCTCAACAAATCAAAATTCAAATACTAATGCAGCAACCAATATTAGCACACTAAACAACACAGAAAATCCAACGACTGACAATACCAATTCAGAAAATAATATAAGCACATCGGTTAATGAAACTCCAGTTGAGTCAATAAAACAATACAAATGGATTACTTGCACAGATTGTAGAGGTAATGTACAAATTCAATCAAACAGAACTTGCCCAACTTGTAACGGAGGGGGTCAGGCGACTTGTAACCAATGTAATGGAAACGGTCAATATCAATGCACTAATTGTAAAGGGGAAAAGAAATTTACTTGTAGCAATTGTAAGGGTGCAACATATTTTGTTTGTACTAATTGTGGAGGCAAAACAAATTTCACTTGCAGTAATTGTAATGGTTCAGGATACAGTGGAAACGGAAGATGTTATACCTGCAATGGAAAAGGGAAAACATGGTGTTACGCTTGTAACAGAACAGGAAAAACATGGTGTTACACTTGTAATAAAACGGGTTATACATGGTGCTACACATGTAATAAAAAGGGTTACTTGAATTGCTACACTTGCAATAAAACAGGAAAACTAAGATGTAATACTTGTTACGGTAAAGGTCAAGTTTCTGGAAACATTACCTGTACAAAGTGCGATGGCAAGGGGCAGGTTCAAGTTGAAATTTAAAACCTAAATCAATGAGCAAAAGAGTATCAGTAAAAACATCATCTGGAACAAAGCTTTACAAGATAGGCGAAAGCGGAGGCACATACTACTGCATGAAGTATGTTGATTCTTTTTTCGGAGGTTGGGACGATATAGGCAAAGCAAGAAGTTTGGAAGATGCACTTGCAATTATTAAATCTCATGCACGGAAATATGGCAGCGTTTACAGCGTAAGCATTGACTAACTAAACTTTTCACATGAGCGGACCAAAAGATTACTCTCCACCACGAAGATACTCAATGCAAGTTTTTGATGGAAAACTGAATCAGGTTTTCCAGTTGCAAAGCCGTTTGAAAATGCTTTGTTCGGAACTTGAAGGTTTGCATGTGTCAGATTCAAAACTCAACATTCAATTTGATTGCAAGAACGAACTCAGTAAAATCAGAAAACAAATTGACAGAGTTTTGAAAGCACTTGTGTTTGACTACAAGGGAACTTTTGGGCAAGACACATACAACAGAATTAACGGAGAGATTGATTCAAGAATTTCTGAACTAATTAAAACAATCAATGAGTGCGATGTTATTAAAACAGAATTTGCAGCGAAGAAGAATGATTATAACTCCTTTCTATCCTACCTCATATTCTACGACAACTCAAACATTTCTTTTGATGAATTCAAAACTCAAATCATTCATTACTTAAAGACAAACATTAAATCCAGTTCACCTGAATTATTTAAGGAAGCAAATAGTAAAATCAATTCAGTTGAGTTCACAAAACCAAAATCAAAGTTTGATTTTGGCTTCAGTTCAAAACTTGATTCAGAAAAGCAATCTGTAGTTGACCATGTAATTTCAAAGGAAGAAGCGGTGAATAATGTTCGTGCTGAAATCAGCGATAAAGTAATTGACAAGTTTCAGGCAACAGGTTCAAAAGTCAATCTGAAAAAACAAGAGAACAAAGTTTCAGATGAATCAAAAGCCATCACGGAAAAAATAAAATCACTTATCAGAAACTGCGATGATCCTTCAATGAGAAAAAAATACAAAGATGATTTGCAGCAGTTAACTGAAAGCGAAAGTTTGAAAGACACCTATTTTTTTAAAGAACTTCACGATTCAATTTTTGATACTGAGAAAACACGAAAGTCAAAAGTTGAAATCAAACAAATACTTTCAGAGTTAAGCAAATCTTCTTTCCACTTTTCAGCACAAACTGAGAGAGAAATATTGGTAAAGTTTTGTCTGACACTCATGAACAATTCTTCAATTACAAAGAATGAGTTTGATGAAGTGCAAATGAAATTTGAACAGTTGCTAAATCACAGCAACAAATTCTTTGAAGAAGATGAAATCAAAAACAAAGAACATCTCTTTCTGAAGTCACAACTCATTCTTTGCTTAGAGAATCAGGGCTACGAAGTGATGGATGACCTTGAAGTTATTGACTTTGAAAAGGAGAATGATTTTCTTCTCAAAATAAAAGGGCAAGAGAATTATCTCAATTTGAAATTCAAAGATGATGGCTCAATGCGATATGTATTTCAGATTCCTGAAAACAAAGACGAGTTGAATACCGACCAAAAGAATATGAAACTGCATGAAATGAAAGTTACTTGTTCCGAATTTCAATCCGTTCTCAAAGACCTTGGAAAGATGGGCTTGAAAGTGAACATGCGAAGTGAAAAGCCCATTGAGATGAACTCAATTGTTTCAATCACTAACAAGGAGAAGGAAAAACTCAAAGTCAAAAGAAAAACACAGCAACAACAACAGCAACTCAGAAAAAAATATTTAAACTAATTGCCGATGGAAACCAGCAAAATATTTCCGAAATGGTTACAGGAATTGAAAAGATTCCAAGCTCTCAAATCAGAATTTTTCCTTTACGGAAATGTTTATGACTGCTATTATTTTCCAGTGAATTATAATGAAGTTCAGGACGAGAAAGCGTTGACTTATGCCAAGTTCAATGACACAAGAGAGTTGTTACAGCAGTATCTTTTTTCACAGGGCTTTGAAGTGATTACTTACTTTGATGTAATTGACGGAATAAGTGTTGAATCAAATGACAAGACCATAACAACCGACAATGTCGTTTCAACACTACAATTGAAAAACAAAGATGCTGATTCATATTTGAAAGATGCAAAGGCCAAAAAACTTGACGGAGCAATTAGTTTCTTTCGTGAACTAACAGGCAACACAACAAAACTTTCAGCAGGTGTAATAAATTTTGCTTCACGATTTACCTCCAATCCAAACGCTTTAGAAGATGAAGCCAAACCTTTATTTCTAAAACTGATTAAGGCTGCACAGGAATCAAAAGTGTTTGCTAACAAAGACAATCAGCGAAACATTCTCATTTTCTTTTGCGACAAACTCAATGATATTCCGGCATGGATTCTTTTGGAAAACCCATTGACAAAGGGAATTGAAATACAAAAACCGAACAAAGAAGAACGAGTTAGATTTTTCGAGCAACGTAGCAAGCAGTTTTTTTCGGAAGGACAAGAACCAAATCTTGCCGAAGTTGGAAAGGCATTTCCCGACCTTACAGAAAATTTCACCAACAGGGAACTTGAAAACCTGATTACCATTTCAAAGCAAGAGAAACTTCACATCAACAAGATGAAGGAGGTAATTGATTTGTATAAATACGGAATCAGAGAAAACCCTTGGGAGAAAATTGACCCTGCCAAAATAGAAAATGCAGAACTTGAATTGAAGAAAAGAGTTTTAGGTCAGGACAAAGCGATTGACAAGGCAGTTGAAATTATTCGCAGGTCAAATCTTGGTCTTGATTCTATTGACAAGACACGACCAACGAGTAAGCCGAAAGGTATTTTGTTTTTTGCAGGTCCGACTGGAACAGGGAAAACAGAATTAGCAAAGTCATTAGCTGAACTAATTTTCAGTGATGAGGAAGCGATGATTCGTTTTGATATGAGTGAATACAACGACAGCAATTCGGATGTAAAACTTATAGGAAGTCCGCCAGGTTATGTTGGCTATGAAGAAGGAGGACAACTTACGGATGCAATAAGAAAGAAACCGTTCAGCATTGTGTTGTTTGACGAAATTGAAAAAGCACATTCAAAAATCTTTGACAAGTTTCTTCAAATACTTGATGATGGAAGATTGACGGATGGAAAAGGAGAAACTGTTTACTTCACTCAATCCTTAATTGTATTTACAAGCAACTTGGGAATTTTCAAAGAAGATGAAAATGGAAGAAGAATTCCGAATGTAGCATTTGGGGATGCTTACGAATCAATGGAGGAAAAAATAAAATCCGAAATCAAAAACTTTTTCGGCAGCAAGTTAGGCAGACCTGAAATCTTCAATCGCTTCGGAGACAACTTTGTTGTGTTTGATTTTATCAGACCAGAAGTTGCGGCAAAAATTGTTCAGAAAAATATAAGCATCATCAAAGACAATCTGAAAAAGTTGAGAAACATTTCTCTTGAATACGATGATACTTTTGTAAACGGCTTTGTAGAAGTTTGTGCAAAGGACAATTTAGAAATGGGAGGCAGAGGGATTGTAAACCGAATTGAAACTTTTATTAAGAATGGCTTGACAAATTTTATGTTCAAAACAAAAAAGGTTGAGAACTGCACCATCAAAATGAAAATGCAAAACAAGGAAGTAATTTTTGAATGAATTGGCAACTAAATAAAATACAGTATCCCATTTACAATCTTGGGGAAGGAAAGAGAATCGGGATTTGGGTTCAGGGTTGTAACCTTGGTTGCAAAGGTTGCGTGAATCAAACTCTTTGGAATACACAAGGAGGTAAAAGCATTTCAGTTGTTGATGTTTTCAATTGGGTTGCTTCAATTCAAAATGACTTTAACGGAGTTACTATTTCAGGCGGTGAGCCATTTCAGCAATACGAACAACTCATTGCATTTCTGTATCTGGTAAAGACAAAAACTAAATTGAGTGTGCATTGCTTTTCAGGATATTACTTGTATGAATTGATTGAATTGTTTCCCGATAAACTTTTCCAAAAGTATATTGACACACTTATTGATGGAAGATATATTGAAGCACAACATGAGAACTCAAATCTAAAAGGTTCAACGAATCAAACTCATTACAGATTTATTGATGGACTTGCTGTAAAGGAAGGTAAGCGTGAGGTTTCAAACAAAATGTCGCTGAAAGTTGGAAGGGATAATCAAATTTACATGGCAGGAATACCTAAAAAAAATGAGTTGCAAAAATTATGTAATGAATTATCATCAGTAGGAATCACAAAACAATTTAGATAGAATGTTCAAAATAGTTTGTCCAAGCTGTAAAGCGGAAAATAAATTTCAATCAAGAGATAATACTCCTATTGAGTGTTCTTTTTGTTGGGAATCAATTCCACAAGACACTCAGATTATAGGCAATGAAGATAGCAGGGAAATAATAGGTCTCACAATAATATATCAAATCACACAACAACGCATTGAAATTTCAACTTTGCATAGAACAGTTTTGGGGAGAGAGAATTTTGGAGCAAATGTATTTTCAAAAATATTCTTTAATGGAAAGCCAGTTGTAAGCAGAAAGCATTGTTCAATTGAGTTTAAAGGCGGTAATTTTTATTTGCTTGATGAGGGTTCATTGAATGGGACATTTTACGGTATAAATAAATTAAGTTGTAAAAATTCACCACAGGTAATTGAAGACAAAAGCATTTTTTATATTGGTGAAGAAGCATTTCTTGCACAAATAAATTATGAAGAGCAGAAGCAGGAAACAATTCAACATACAGAAATTGAAAACAAGAAGGAAGCGAAGGCAATAAAACTTTACCGCTGCAACGACCAAAATTGTTCAGGTTATGAATCACCAAGTCCATTTGATGTTTGCCCAAGTTGCGGTGCATTTAAAAATATAATTCCAGTTTATGAATAACTAAAACAATTTATCATGAGAAAAATACTAAATATCCTTTCGCTTATTGGTGTAATTGCATTCTGCATGAAGTATTATTTTTTAGGAAAAATTACTTTAGGTTTCGCTGGTGGAGCAATGATTTTCACTGTTATTTTAGCTGCCTTAGACAGTCTTTTAACAAAGGTGATTAAAGTTGCAGTTGCTTTAATTGGCTTCGGATTATTTTTAGCTGACTACTTTTATGACATGAAAACATTTATGGGAATGTTGCAACCTATTTTAGTAATGCTTGTAACATTGTTTGGAATTTACATTATGGTAAAAGGCGTTTTTGGTTCAAAGGACAAAGTCAAATATGAGTTTGATAAGAAAACTGGTAAAATGAAAAAGTTAGATTGAGGACACAAGCAGATTAATAATTTAAAAGTCGGACACCCAGAACAACGACTTTAAAAATAATAGTATGGAGCAGGAAAGCCGAAAACTGTTTTATAGAGTAGGCATAATAAAATAAATACTATGGGAAATCCATTTGAAAAACCGCCAGGGCAACCTGAAAAACCAAGAATTGTAACCTGTCCTCATTGTGGCGGTAAAGGTAAAGACAGGGATGGAAAAACTTGTAAACCATGCAATGGAACAGGTAAGGTTAGAGACAATTGAGGCAAACGCACAAAAGCACACACATTTGCAAGCCGCACAAGGCAACCACGCGAATCAAAGCTTGCAAAAGAGTGTGCTTTTTCCCAGCCCAATAAAAAATTAAAAAAACAATAAATTTCCCCTTGCTTCAAAAAAATAAAACTTCGCACAGTGCTAACTTGACACAGACGAGCATTACATAGTGGACAGCGTTGAAAAATGTTTATCGTAACTTGACACGACACAGATACGAACAGAACATAGCACATGCAGGTAACAGCGGTTTGGCAAAAGTGGCGGTTCAGTGCTTCGTAGGACAGTATTCTGAGTATATTAACTTTAGTGCTTCCTATCAAAGTGAGTGCTGAAAATCGCCACCTTCGCCAAGCCGCAAAACGTGTGTGACTTGAATCAATCACTAATGAAACCCGTGATTGAATGCTCTATGACTGATGGAAGATTCCGCCGCTGGCGGATGGCCTTCCGAGGACGCCCTTCCGGGGGAGTTTTCAAACTGCCTTGTGCTGCCAGGTATGAAAATAACTGGTGGTGAGCGACAAGGATCAAAAGGGCAGATGCGATCTGCTTAAGTATGACCGGGTGAGCTGAATCCCGATAGCTATCGGGATGAACCGTTCGATGAAGCCTCGAAAGGGCAAGACGATGAGCAAAGCAGGTGGTTACGTTTGCGCCTGCGATGAAAGCATGGCCGATTCTTTATTAAGGGCAGTGTCTCTGCTTATGTTTGGAGTGTTCGTTCCTGTAGTGCAAATTCTTGCGTAGTGTAGGCACTAACATTCCGCCCTAAGTTTAATGCCGTGACTATCTTAGTCCGTGGTTCAAGAATACTAAAAGCCGAATAGAAGGGAGACTTTCACGCACGGTTCTATGGAAAGGCCGAGGTGAAATTCCCCGGCTTGACCTGATTACCCCCTCTTCAACCTCACCACCGCCCCCTCATTCTTATTCGCCAACTGCCCGCAGGCAGCGTCGATGTCTTTGCCGCGGGAGCGGCGGATGTTGAGGATGACGCCGTTGTCGAGCAGGTATTGGATGAAGGCCTTGAAGCGGTCTTCCCGGGCGTTGCTGAATTCCCCGCCTTCGATGGGGTTGTACTCGATGATGTTCACCTTGGCCTTCACCTTGCGGCAATAGAGCAGGAGCTCGTGCGCGTCCTGGAGCGTGTCGTTGAAGTTGTTGAAGACGATGTACTCGAAGGTGACGCGGGAGCCGGTATGCTCGTAGAAATAGTTCAGGGCTTCCTCGAGGACGTCGAGGTTGTTGGTGTCGTTGATCGGCATGATCTGCGCCCGCTTGGCGTCGTTCGCGGCGTGCAGGGAGAGGGCGAGATTGAACTTCACCTGGTCGTCGCCCAGCTTTTTGATCATCTTGGCAATGCCGGCCGTGCTCACGGTGATGCGCTTCATGGCCATGCCCAGTCCGTCCTGCGAGCCGATGCGGTCGATCGCGCGGAGCACGTTGGCGTAGTTGAGCAGCGGCTCGCCCATGCCCATGAAGACGATGTTGGACAGCGGCTGCTGGTACCGCTCTTCCGACTGCCGGCGGATGAGGGCCACCTGGTCGTAGATCTCGTCGGCGTCGAGGTTGCGCAGGCGCTCGAGGCGACCCGTAGCGCAGAACTTGCAGGTGAGGCTGCAACCTACCTGCGAAGAGACGCAGGCGGTCATGCGCGTATCGGTGGGGATGAGCACGCCCTCTACGATGTTGCCGTCGTACAGACGGAAGGCGTTCTTGATGGTGCGGTCGCTGCTCACCTGGAAGGTGTCGACGACCACGCCGTTGATCACGAAATGCTCCTTCAGGGTCTCGCGCAGGGGTAAGGGCAGGTTCGACATCACGTCGAACTCGTGCGCGGTCTTCTTCCACAGCCACTCATACACCTGCTTCCCCCGGAACTTGGTATAGCCGTGGTCCAGGAACCAGGCTTGCAGTTCTTCCAGGCTCAGCGCTCGGATGTTCTTTTTTGTTGTGTTTTCGGGCATTTCCAGGTGCAAAGATACTGAGAATCAGGGGAAGCGGTAGTGGCGAGTGATTGATGGCACGCGGATTCCGCGGATTAAGCGGATGCTCGCGGATAATATCTGCGTTAATCCGCAATATCCGCGTTATCCGCGTGCCATCCGTTACATAGAACGCGCAGTCCCGATGAGGTTCCGGGTTTCGTGTTCCGAGTTTCGAGTTTTGAGATTCAGTTGTTTTGATATATCTGTTTTCAAGTCGGTAAACCTACTTTTACTGCATCGTTCACGCCTTCCAATAACACCGCTCGAACACGGAACCCGGAACCCGAAACCCGGAACAAACAACCCGCGATGCGTATCCTCAAAGCCGACTTCCTCTACCCCGGCAACGAGTCTGTGATTCGTGACGGGATCGTCGTACTGGATCAGAGCGACCGGATCGTGGACATCGTGGATCCTGCTACGCGTGGAAATGACTGGCAGGTGTTGAACGGTCGGGAGGAATTGGAAACGCTGCGGGGCGGGATTTGTCCGGGTTTCATTAATGCGCATACGCACCTGGAGCTTTCGCATATGCTGGGTCAGTTGCCGCGGCATACGCGCTTGCCGGGATTTCTGGCGGCGGTGAATGCCCAGCGCGCCGCCGATGCGGAAACCATTGAGTCAGCCATCGTCGCGGGCGATCGGGCTATGTACGAAGCGGGTGTCGTGGGCGCGGGCGATATCGCCAACACCGACCATACGCTGGAACTGAAACGGAAGAGTCCGCTGCGCTACCATACGTTCATCGAAGCCTTCGACCTGCACCCCGACCGTGCCGAAGCCGAGTTCGAGAAAAAGATCGCGCTGCGCGACCGCTACCTGGCGGCGGGATTGTCGGCGAGCGTTGCTCCACACGCGCCTTATACGGTCTCGACACGACTCCTGAAACTCATCGACCGCGAAGCGAAGGAGCAGGGCGGACCGCTCACGCTCCACAACCAGGAGACGCCCGGCGAGGAGGCGATGTTCCGCAGCGGCGATGGCGAGCTGCTTGATTTCCTGCGCAGGGCTACGCCCTTCTACCACGACTGGAAACCCACCGGCTTTTCGTCGATCGCCTCGACCCTGGTGCACCTGCCCACCTGCAACAACCTGTTGCTGGTGCACAATACGCTGAGCACCGAAGAGGACGTGCAGTGGGCGAGTCTGTACAGTCTGCGCCTGTGGTGGTGTCTTTGTCCGCGCGCGAACCGCTACATCGAAGATCGTCTGCCCGATGTGCCGATGCTGCAGCGCATGGGCGTGAAGTTGACCGTGGGAACGGACAGCCTGGCGTCGAACGATACGTTGTCGGTCGTGGATGAACTTAAGATGCTGGCACGGGCCTTTCCGCAGATCCCGACAGAGGAGCTGATCCGCTGGGCCACCTGGAACGGTGCGGAATTCTTCGGCTGGCACAAGGAACTGGGCAGTCTTACGGCGGGAACGAAACCGGGTGTCGTCCATCTGACGGGCCTTGATCCGGTTTCGGGTGCCTTTACGGCGGAATCGTCATCGAGTCTCTTGGCTTCGAATTGATGGCACACGGAGGCTTCGCCTACGCGGATTTGGCGGATGCACGCGGATTTTTTAGTCCCTCGCACCTCGCACCTCGCATCTCGCATCTCGTTCCTCCCCCTTCGCCCAAAAAATTAAATTTTCCCCAACAGAAACGTTATCTTAGAGTCATCGTATCGGGTGGAGCAAACTGCAAGAATTTTGGCCTTTTTAAGGACCAAAAAGCTTCCGAAACGCGTAAATTAATCCATTGCCTACGACCCCGTCATGGTGAAACCCGGCCGTAAGTACCCCTTTTGTGCGCTTGCAAGCTGCCTGTGCCTGACGCTGTTGTTCAGCGTAACAGGACCGGTATGGGCTGGACCGGAGGATTCCGCGCGTACGGATGTGGTGGCCATGGTGACGAACGAGTTCGTGTACCAGCCCGACACCAACCTGGTGGTGAACGAAGGCGAGATCCGCGCCGGACTGCTGTACGATGCCGTCAACCAGAAGATCGTTTGGGAGAAGAACATGGGTGCTTCCTATCCCATCGCCTCGCTGACCAAGATGATGGTCGCCCTGCTGGCGGTGGAAGACGTGCGCGCCGGCAAGTATCGCTGGGAGGACCGGGTGCAGTGGACGCGCGAGACCGTGGTCGGTCGTCGCAAGCACCGTCGTACCGTACGAACCATTGTCAACTACTCCCTCTACGACGTCTTCAAGGCGTCGATGATCGCTTCCAACAACGAATGCGCCGACCAGATGGCCCGCTTCCTCGGCTGCGGCGACCTGGCTTCGACCCTGCGTCGCATGAACGAGAAAGCCGTCTCGCTGGGCATGAACAACACCTGGTACGGCAATCCCACCGGACTACCCGGAACAAGCGGCAATCCCGACAATTACTCTTCTCCGACCGACCAGTTGCGGCTCGCGCTGGAGATGCTGAAGTACGAGGAGATCCTCGAAGTGACCGGTCAGGGTTACGCCCAGATCGACAACGGCAAGAGCAACAGCGTCATCCGCAACCACAACGGTTTGACGATCCAGTACACCGGTGAAGTGGACGGCTTGAAGACGGGTTACACCCGCCGCGCCGGCTTCTGCCTCGTGGGTACGACGGCGAAGTGTGGTCACCGCCTGATCAGTGTCGTCCTCGGCTGCCGCGGACCGGCGCTGCGTAACGAGCTGGTGCGCGACCTGTTCAACAACTATTACACCTCGATCCACCTCGACCCGCTGGGACCCTGCGTGGCGCCTCCCGGATTGCTGGCCTCCTCCGCGCCGGCGGGCGTGGATACCGTGAAGCCGGCCACGAGCAACGGCGAGTACATCACCGTAAAGGAGAAAGTACGCAAGCAACATACCGTGCGTCGCGGCGAAACCCTGAGCGGCATTGCCGATCGTTATGGTGTGTCCATGTCGCAACTGCGTTCCTGGAACAAAGGCCGGATCAAGTCGAGCCGCGTGCTGGCCGGACAACGCCTGAACGTGTACACCACCGTCTCGCGCAAGGTCTGGATGACCAAGCCGGCGAACGGAGGCGAGGAAGACGATAACCAGACCCTGATGGCGGGCAAGACCACCGTCACCGATACCGATGCGCCGGATACGGCCGTCGCGAAAGCCGAAGCCAAGCCGGCGCCGGCGAAACCGAAACCTGATTTCATCTACCACACGATCGCCCCGGGCGATACGCTTTTCTCCATCGCACGCAAATACGAAGGCATCTCCGTGGAGCAGTTGAAAGAACTCAACCACATCCACGACATCCGCAGCCTGAAACCCGGACAGAAGTTAAAGGTCCCGGTCAAAGGATGATGCGAGGTGTGTGATGCGAGGGTAATTCTGCCCACTGCCCACTGCCTACCGCCTACTGCCTACTGCCTCCTGCCTACTGCCTCCTGCCTACTGCCTCCTGCCTACTGCCTACTGCCTACCATCCACTGCCCATTGAATCGATCACTAAATGAGCACCTCGGCATGATTTTAGTATTTTGGCGGCGGCCAAAACACTGATCTTGATCCGATGAAAAAATCGCTTGCTTTGTTCCTGCTGGTCTTCGTTGCCCAGATTTCATTCGCGCAGAAGAACGCGCCCGTCGCGCCGGTCGTACTACCGGTCGACAGCATCACCAAACTCATCACTTACGAAGGCGTACTCGAAGCCAAGGGCGTCGGCGCCGATGCCTTGTACCAGCGCGCGCTCACCTGGTTCCGCGGCTTTTACAAAAACCCCGGCGAAGTGATCCGCGAGAACGATTCGATCAAACTCAAGATCACAGGCAAGCCCCGCTTCAAGATCTACAACGCGCCCGACAAGACCGGCCTCAAGACCGAAGCCGGACTGGTGCAATACACCATCACGCTGGCGGTGAAGGAAGGCCGGTTCCGGTACGAGCTCACCGAGTTCAACTGGAAGCAACTCAGCTACTATCCCTGCGAGCGCTGGATGGATACCAAGTCGCAGACCTATCTGCCCGTTTACAACGACTATCTCACCCAGGTCGACGGCTACGTCAAAGATCTCGTCGCGAAACTCCACGAGGCCATGACCCACGAAAAGCCGGTGAAGGATCGAGACAATTGGTGATTTAAGTAACACGGAGTAACACAGAGGGCACACAGAGTCCCACAGAGTTCGATCTCTGTGTATTCTAAGACTTACGCAACGTTTTGATTGATTTTTTTCTCGTAGGTTAGGACGAATGGGGTTTTTCTTTTAATGACTGCAAAGACCCGATTGATCAGTTTGCA
>WBZP01000189.1_pt1 | contig 68263 bp, 54 predicted proteins | sample 5204301 | NCBI WGS metagenome assembly WBZP01 (sample SAMN12412401, study PRJNA552823) | activated sludge metagenome | isolation source: activated sludge from nitrification reactor of wastewater treatment plant... | place: USA: Pennsylvania | collected 2017 | reverse complement strand
GACAAAAATAATCCCTCCGGGGAAATATCCCTGCCATCCGCACAGGTCCATCCCCGCGACTGCAGGATTTCGATGGTGGATGGTTCGATGATATTTTCGGTGATGGGTTTCAACTTTGCGTATTAAACAGGTAAGCGGCTACCCAGTTGGGTATAATAAGTGGATTGTTGAGTCGTACTTCTGTTCCTTCAGTAATTTCTGCAACCAGTTTTGCCTCTTTTTCAGAGTTGTCAAAGATATATGCACGGCTGGTATGCTGCACGGCCGCTTTCAGATTTTTCAGACTCCGGTAGTAACGGCTTCTCACTACTTCCGGCGAAACTGCATGTCCCTGCTGTGAAACCCTCAGGCGCACCCGGCTGATGTTGATGTCCGGATCTTCTGTGGCAATAAAATACAGGTAAACACGGTATCCTTTATTCATCGCCTCCTGCAGAAAATCAATTTTACCCGGATAGCTCATCACGGTTTCATAAGTAAAGGAAATGTTATGGCTTAATAACTGTTGCCGGATGAACTCAGCCAGATCAGCTGAAAGGTAGGAGTCAATGTGGGCTGTAGTCGTGAATTGGTTTTGCTGAACATCCACGCGGGTCCACAAATCCAGTTCTTTTCTTTTCACCGGAGCAAATCGGCTGTTTTTAAAAAAGCTTTTTAAGTCGTCTCCCGTTACCATCAAATCATAGGTGGAAAAATCAATCTTACTCCTTTCCTGCAAGGTGGCTTCAATTTCATCAGCATTAACATACACTCCTAATGGTATTTCATTTTCTTTTAACAGCTCTTTGAATATGGTGGTTTTACCCGAACCATTGGGTCCAGCAAATACCCGCATCCGTTTAGCCGACATACTATTGCAGTTTAAACTGATCAGGGAGATGAAGGACAGGTTTAGGAATGTCTTTTACAAAACGTTTTTCGCCCGAGGGTTGTATTTCGTATAGTTTACCCTGCTCTTCCACCAAATAAGGCACATTACTTTTTTGTGCTGCTTCGTTTGCCTGAGCGGTAGCAGAGATAGCAGCGCCCAGTAGTGCCCCGACCAGGGCGCCCTCCTCCTTATCCTTCGACAAAAAAGCGCCCAGCGCGGCTCCAATAAGCCCTCCGGCAATGAGCGAATCTAGCCTTTTGTCTTTTTTGTTCATGTATTAAAGTTACTATTTTTTGGCTGACCAGTCGTGATTGTTGAATGGAGAGAAAGGCTTGATGTGGAATGTTTAACCGCCTTATATCTTGTTCCTGAAGTACCAAGTCGGGAATTCAATAACAGATTGTTCGTTGATACTTTGGTGATGGGTTTCAATAATTAGGCACTAACCCAACTTTTAATCCCAGTTTATCCCTGAACACATCCGGAATATCATTCCAGTGCTCAGCCAGAATATCCACCAATTGCTCTCCGTTGATTAAACCAATTCTTGGGAAACCCGGTTCAACCGCCACTTCTTTTGCGGCTTTCTGATAATCGGCCGTGGTGATGAATGCCCCTTGTCCGCCAGCCGGTATATTGGCCCGCAGTGCTTTCACCACATTGGCGCTGATTCTTGACCCCAGCTGATACCGCTTGGCCTGCACAAACAGTTTGACTTTGGCCATGTTGGCCACATTCAGTTCGCCGGTGGCATCCACCCCGCCATCTCCAACCCTGCCCTTGTGCTCTGAACCCTCGAAACCCAGGGCATTTAAAATATGGGTGATTAAAATTTCAAACTCCCGGGGGTCCAGTTCCAGGATACGGGTGAGAATGGAGTGGTAGTAATCGAACTCTTTTTCCGTTCCCGGAGCCAGCTCAGGTTTGCCAATGGTGGAAAAGAAATTCTTTTTATGGCTGATGTAAAACACCGTGAGGGATGACCGGATGCTTTTTTGAAAAGGAACCGAAAACTGGCTGCGCTGAACAGGCTCCCGGTGCCATTTTACCCGCTTGCGGTGAAGATAGGGGCAGCCATCGGAGCCATCGGCAAAGTAGTAGGCGTTTTCCTGCACAATGCCGTAGTAGATAAACTCCGTATTCTGTGCCGGGGTAATCACATAATCCCCCGCTTTCATTTCCAGCATGAAGCGGGCGATCTGCCCCACCTGCTGGCCGATCACCACATTGCTGGTATCATTGGGGTATTCATTTCTGTAAAGCGGATAGAGTTCTTCCCGGCTGGCAATGGCAGATAAATCCGTACGGGGCAGCCAGCCGATGGCTACATAATTGCCCTCAATAAAGTATTTGGTATAAGTGCCAAACTCGGCCCTTACACAATACAGTCCGATGTTTTCTGCATTTTGCATGGTCGTGTTGAATTAATTGACCCGAACTTCTCCGTTCATCAGCTTGGGAAGTAAGGTATCCCTCAGTATAGTAAGCGTTTTGATTTGTAAGGTATTAGACTTAATCTTCTCGAATAAAGGCAAAACCTCATTGTCAAAATGAATTAGTTTCTCTTTTGGAGGAATTAAAAATTCAAGCGTTTTGAATGACGATTTTGAAATTTCCTGAAATACAGAACCATTACCTGCATTTTCAATTAATTCCATATTGGCTTTACACCAGAGAAACATGTAAAAATTAGATACCAGCTTATCGCAAATCATGGCAATATACCCTTGGTTGATGGAAACGGGTATTTCAGTAATTGCTAAATAACCAATTGGTGCTCTTGACGAAAGCAACAAAGTTCCGATTGGCAGTAGCCCTGAACTAATTTGTCTTAGTCCATCCTCGGTAATTCTCCGTGATGTATCAAACAGAAATATTGAAGTTGTATTGGAAAGATCTCTTGGAGAAGTCCAATTAATATTTCCATCCCAGAATTTAGGTTCAGTTGTACTGGGTGTAGCTCCTCCTTTCATTGAAACAACATCATCTATTGTCCCTAATTCCCACCCCTCCTCCGCCTCTTCCACAAACCACTGCCTGAACAGCGTTTCGGCTAATTGCTCCAGGGTTTTGTTTTGGCGGTGCAGGAGGTCTATTTTGTCGTCTAAGCTGCTGAGTATTTCGGCGATGGCGGTTTGTTCGGGGAGTGGGGGAAGAAACCAATCAGTTGATTTTAAAAAATTCCAATCCGCCCTTGGCATTCGTGTTCCGCTTTCGCCATGATTAGCGGTATTAACAAAATCCCAATTTGCTAAAAAGTAGAATAGAAACTTTTGATCGAAATTTTTCTTAGCCCTAAAAACCCAGATATCAGTTGAACAAATACCTCCAAATTTGGGTTGCACAACTTTTCTAAAATATGGACGTAATTTTCCAAACAAAACGTCATTGGGTTTGAACTTGAATTTGTTACTCGTTACATCTGAAGAAAGACCAATCGAATTTAGGCGCAATGATTCTTGTTCTATATGCTCAAGCCCTATATAAGCAAAGTCACTACTACCATCAGGATTATACGTTTCCTTGACGGGTTCTGTTACTTGAATTAGTTTATATTCCTTCCACTCCGTCATATTGCAGTATCAAATTTTAATCTTCGAAAGATTATTAGTAATCCGCTTATTCAGGGCCTCTTCCTCCGTTATCTGCTTTTCCAACTCTGCCTTCAACGCAGCAAAGCGTTCTGCAAAATTGAAGTCATCTTCCTCCTCAGCTAATCCTACATAGCGTCCGGGGGTAAGCGCATAATTCAGGGCTTTTACTTCTTCCAGGGTGGCGGATTTACAAAAGCCCTGCACATCGCTGTATTCGCCTTCCCCGGTGCGCCAGTGGTGATAGGTCTGGGCAATGTCTCGGATATCCTCCGGCGACAGTTCGCGGGTTCTGCGGTTGATGAGGAAGCCTTTGTTGCGGGCATCCATAAACAGGATTTCGCCCCTGCGCCGGTTTTTGTTCTTTTTCATGAACCAGAGGCAGGCGGGTATCTGGGTATTGAGGAAGAGCTTGGTGGGGAGGTTCACGATGCAATCCAGCAGGTCGGCATCCACCAGGGCCCTGCGGATCACATCCTCGCCGCTGCTGTTGCTGGTAAGGGAGCCTTTGGAGAGTACAAAACCCGCCTGGCCGTTCGGAGCCAGGTGGTAGAGGAAATGCTGGATCCAGGCATAGTTGGCGTTTCCCGCGGGCGGGGTGCCATACACCCAACGGGCATCGGCTTTCAGTAAATCCCCGCTCCAGTCGCTGTCGTTAAAAGGCGGGTTGGCAATGATGAAATCGGCCTTCAGGTCTTTATGGGCATCGTTCAGAAAGCTGCCCTCGTTGTTCCATTTTACGTTGCTGCTGTCGATACCCCGGATGGCGAGGTTCATTTTGGCCAGCCGCCAGGTGGTTTGGTTGCTTTCCTGCCCGTAAATGGAGATGCGGTCGGCTGGGTTGAGGGCCAGTTTGTTCTGCCCGGCGTTTTGTTTTTTGTAGTGGTCCTGGTGGGCCTTGATGAATTTTTCGCTCTGCACAAACATGCCGCCGCTGCCGCAGCAGGGGTCAAACACCCTGCCCTCGTAAGGCTCCAGCATTTCCACCAGCAGTTTTACCACGCTTTCCGGAGTATAGAACTGTCCGCCCTTTTTGCCCTCGGCCAGCGCAAACTCTCCCAGAAAGTACTCAAACACCCGGCCCAGGAGGTCCTTGCTCTGGGCTTCCACGGTGCCCAGTACGGCCGTGCTGATCAGGTCCACCAGTCCGCCCAGGCTGGTTTTATCCAGTTTCTCCTGCGCATACACTTTGGGCAGTACACCCCGGAGGGAGGGGTTATCCTTCTCAATGGCGTCCATGGCATCGTCGATATCCTTTCCCACGGAGGGCAGTTTGGCGCGCCCCTGCAGGTAGCTCCACCGGGCTGCGGGGGGCACATAAAACACCTTTTCGGCGAGGTATTCATTCTTATCCTCCGGGTCGGCACCTTCGTATTCGCCTTTGCCGGCTTTCAGTTTATCGTGGAGTTCCTCAAAGGCATCGGAAATGTATTTGAGAAAGATGAGTCCGAGTGCCACATGCTTGTACTCGGCAGCGTCCATATTCTTGCGGAGTTTATCGGCTGCTTTCCAGAGTTTCTTTTCTAGGGGTTCTTCGGGGGTTTCTTTTGCTGTTTTGGCCATGGGGTTGGTTCGGGTGGGGGTGGGTTTTGAGTGGGGGCTAATTTACGGGATATCTGCTGTAATCTGTTGTGGGGGAATTACGGATTAAGCAGGTAGGCTTCTGGTATACGGATAATTTAACCCAAATGCATTTTATGAATATGATACAATGCATTATATTGTAATATAAAATGAGTAATATGATTAGCAAATACTGGCCCTCTTTACTGATGCTGTTTTTTGTCGCCTGTACAGGTACCGATAAGCCTGCAGAAAAGAATACCGGGAGCTTAAGTGATTCCACGGGTGCAGAAAACAAAAACAAGACTGCTGTTCAATTAACGGGAAAGGTGTTTACCTATGGAACTGATGTGGGATTATACAATTGTAATGCTTTTCCCCCAATCGGTGATGTGCGGTCTGTATTCTATTTCTTCAGCGATGCTGAATTTGTATACCAGAGCGATTCTCCGGGAGTATTGTATTTATGTAAAGGCCGGTATCGTATTGGGAATAATCAGTTAGCCTTGTATTTTGATGGAGACGCTTTGATGGGAGACGAAAACATGGAGACAGGCAAAATTTCTTTTAATAAAGAAAAGAGAAGCCCGGATACATTACAATTTGACCTTGCAGAATGCACAAAGGGCTTTTACTTTATTACCGGTGACACGCTTGACCGTTATCTCGCCCAAGATGAGTATTACCCGGATGGAGAAGATTTTCAGATTCGTTTACAGGAGAATAAATATTGGGAAATGCTGGGTCTAAAAAACCGGGCATTTCCAGCGAAGGACAGAACCCCGAAAGTGATTCGCGGGTTTCAAGAATGACCTCTTTCAAATACCCGCAGGCAGATTATTCATTAATCCGCGGCTACCTATACAGCATCTAGCTAAGAACCTAGCATGGTTTTATGCGAGCCCCAAAACATCTCCTATGTAGTTGTCGGAAAATTGAATATTTTTTTGTTTTAATAACCCGGGCATTTTTTATAAAAGCTCCGCACATGCTGCCACGAAGTATCGTAGCTGTTGGATTGATTTGTTTTTTGTTGCGGGGCGACGGCATTACTAAAGTTTCTGCATCTTGTTGCGGACGATGTGTAGGTTCAGCTTATTGCAGGGCGTGTAAGACCTGTGAATATTGCCAGCATTGTAACAGTGGGGGCAGTTGTGGGGTGTGTTCCGGCGGCAACGGAAGGAATAATATACAGAACCCGATTAACGGGAAAGGAATCATTTATCCCGGGACCCGGGAAAAAGTGTATCGATGGGCTGTAGGAACCCGGTTTTCAAATGTTAGGATTGGTCCCGGACTTAATTACCCTATTTCTGACCGCATCCTTCAGGGGCAGGAAGTGTTCATACAAAGTTATAGTTTCCCGGAATGGCCCCTCATTATTTATTACAGCAAAGGATTACAGCGAAAGGGATATGTGTTCTTCTATAACCTGAAGCGAAGGATCAGATAAATGCATTTATAACATTTAACGGCAGTGGGGAAACGTACCTAAAATATTTTCTATCTTGAAATAACAATATATCTACAGATTTTGGGGATTTTTTTATTGGAACTACTCATATCACCTAAAAAAAACATTGCACTATCGCCGCTTTCAAGATTTAATGCATTTAAACATCCAAATCTTAGTTTGAAAAGCTGAGCGAATTCATAAAATGTTACGGGAACTTCCGATGCTGCAAAAACAACATACATGTCGGATTTATCTTGAAAAACACCTGCCCCACATCTTAAATTTCTATTCTTTGAATTTACAGAGAATACTGTATTAATTGACCCACCAGAGACTAGCATAGGGCCACTTTGAATTGCATAATTATAGTGGCCCTTTTGCTTAAAAAGCTCTGAATTAGAAATGTTTACTCCAGCATTTGAAAATGCAATTACGCCATTGGGTTTTAAATAGAAGTTGCCATTACCGTCATTTAGGTTCAGAGGAAATAAAACAGAGTCGTCACTTATAAATAAACCTAATGGACTGCAATCAGAATTAACCACCCCTGCTGTAATTAAAAATGAACTCGAATTTAACCCCAAATTTGAAATTATATCACCAGGAGACAGAGTACTGTTATTGTCAATAATTTTTACATTTCCTAAAAAACTGGAGTCTACTTTAAAGATTGATATTGAGTAAGTATTGTTATTAAAACTGAAATGGGTAATCGAAGTGTTTTGCGGATATAATAGACCACAATTGCAGCATGCTGCTAAGGTTATAATTAATCGCCACGACATAAATCAGTCTTTGTAAACAGTTATTAACGGCCCTAGATGCTGAGACATATCAATTCTTCCACTACTCTGACCCAAATAATCATAGTACATTCTTGAAACTACGCCATCAAGATATAACGCATTGCTGCAATTTAATACGTCTCTGAAAAAGATAGATAAATCAAAAAAATTAACTTTGGATTCAGATAATACAAAAGAAACTTTTTCGGTATTTTGATCAGTAACACCAACACCATTCCGGATATTCACATTTGAAGATCCCAATGTAAAATTCTTATGTATCGTATTATTAACTACTAGCATTGGCCCGGATTGTGTCGCAGCTTTAATCCCTGAATAATCTTCATTATTATACTTCCGTTGAAAGGAAATTGACTCTTCGACTGAAAAACAACCACTTGTATCGATGTGAAAAACACCATTAGGAAACATATAAAAGTTTGTATTGGGATTTCGATTGGTCAGATTTAAACCAGAGATTTTTTTACGGTTTACAATTAATAACCCTTCAGCATCATGTGCCGCATTGAACATGCCGGCATTCATTATCATAACCGGAGTATGTCCATCCTTTCTTATCCTTTCCCAGCAATCTGATAGCGTTTGACCTTCATTAGATTTAGCGCCGTAAATTTCTGTCTTAAAATAATGCTTATCTATAAGAAATACATGATACCAATTATTATGATATCTTAACCGAAGGCCACCACTATAAGAACCCGGAATGCTTCTGTTAATACCCGTTTTGGCTTTTTGATAGTCATTTTTTTTATTCTCAAGATATTTAGTGAATGTGATAAGCTTATTCTCTGCACTTTGCAATTCACTCTCAATATTCAAGAGTCTTGAATAATAATTTTTTAGCGCATTTGTTGCTTCTTCAATACGTTTAGCATTATTTACAGTATCAGAAACATTTATCCTGTTATGCTGAATTAAATCTGAAACATAGCTTTCAATGGACCGGCTGTTTATATAAACCTGTTCCTTTAATGTCCTTATTATCCTCACCAAACTGTCATTTCTGTATTCTGCAGTTGCATAATCATTGATCGCTTTTTCATACTGATCTATGGCCTTTTGAACTCGATTTTCAACAACAGTATCACTTTTAATAATAGTGCTCTGTTTCACCTGTGTTTTAGAACTACAGACAAAAAGGAGAATTAGCAGAACCGATTTCATAAAAATGCCCAAAAGCTTTCCGAAAAACATCCGTTTATTTTTTTGAATTCATTTTTATAATATTCAATAAGTACTCTTGTGCGTCTAATTCGTTTTTAATACTTATATACTTTCCGGTACCCATATCCGACAACTCCCTCAAGTCTTGTAAATAACTATTTGCAGTTCCAAATGCAAAAACATTAAACCGGATATTCTTTTTTGCCGAATTTTGAATCAGTTTTCGTTGTTTCTTATCAGTTTCAAACATTCCATCCGAAAACAGGAATATTTCATTATTCGCTTCAGGCAGATATTTATTAATAACGGCTTCGTAAGCAAGCTGAATGCCTGCAGACCCTTCAGTACCGCCAAAAGGCTGAATAGATTCTATCCGACTTAGTATCGAGTCTTTCTGTAAAACATTGGTGGTAGTAACGAATACCTTAACCGCATCTGAATACGTCAGAATGGTGATTTGATCTATACCTCTTAATTGTTTGATTAGCGTTTTAAGTGCCAGTTTCAGCAATCCAACTTTATTATCCTCTTTCATTGAAGAGGAAATATCTATAAGAAAAACAAGGTTGTTGGATTTATAAAACTCTGTTGATAACGTGTCATATTTCTTGCTGGAAATATTCGGAATTAGGGTCTTTGAAGTATCCAGAACTGTTTTGATGCTGTCAATTTTGGTAGGGGTTGACTCGTTCTTTTTGTCAGTGAAACCATCGGGGTGCTTCCTTATAGTAATATTCATTATGCCCCTTGCTTCAAGCCCGTGTATGTCTCTTGCCAAAAACTCGCAGGCATATGTTCCAGGATTTAGCGTGTCGCCAATATTGGGACCCTTTATCCTTACAATTTCCTTAATTCCGCAGTTATCTGATGCAGTAGGAAGTTTATAGACAACCGAAATTGATTTGTTGTCAGTAATATCAATTATTGTATCCCTTGGAACATAAATAACCGGGGGTTCTTTGTCTGTCACCACAGCATTCCAAGAATAAGAATGCCGGCTGCCGTCGGAGGCTTCTATATCATAACGAATTCTGGTTTTACCGACAGGGAAAAACGACCCTGGCTTTAATCCCTCTTTTAAAACAACATTATGCTCAATACAAGGAGATTTAATTTCAGGAATAGGATATGATAAAACGTTACCGCATTGGCCTTTCTTGGCTTCTTCGAAAATATTTTCTGGAATATATAACTGATAATCTTCTGTATAAGGTACAGTTTTATTTTCTGCAAATAACTTGTAGATATCTTTATCCGAAAGCGCTGTATTGTAAATTACTATATCGTCTAAAACTCCCTCAAAATATTCAGTAACGCCCGGCTCATCTTTACCAATATACAGCGGATAACTATTCTTGCCGAATTCTCTGCTATATGGTTGTTCAAATATTAGGACACCATCCATATAAGTCTTCACAAATAATCCGTCATAGGTAATTGAATAAAAATGCCATTGATCAGCTTCAAACATGTGTCGATCAAAAGACTTATCGCATATTGTGAAATCTGTCGTTAATGATATTGTACTTGACAGATTAGGAATAGTAGGACTGCATGTGTTAGGTTGTAAATTAAAATTCTGCTGAACCTGAAGACGATACTGTGGGTTATCCAGGGATTCATAATTTGTTTGTCCTTTACAGAGTACAGTCAACCAGTAGTTATTTTTAAAGTTTCTGGAAAGTTTGTACCACGCTGTAATGGTAATTTGATTTGCTGGCGACTCCAAGGAGGGCGATGATGGGATTTCTATAAATCCGGATGTGCCATCAAATTGCAGAGCAGAACAAGGGTTATTAAATCTATCATTAACAGGAATAACATTTCCCACAATGGCTCCATGATTACCATTACCTGAGTAATCTAAAGCCTCGCTATTAAATCTGTATTCTGCAATTATCCCTTGAGAAAACGCAGGGTTATATAATACATATAAAATAAGTAATAAATGTATTAAGATGATTGTTTTTATGTATAATTTGGCCTTCATCTTATATTTCATTCATAATAATATACAATTAGGTTTGTTGCATTGTATAATGATTGTTGACCATAAAATCCTTTACTAGTATTCTTTGTGCCATCGCTCTTATTTACATGGTACACATCCTGGCATCCGGTATCCAGATTAATAAGAAAAATCAAATCAATTACATCTTCATAGCTCTTTAGGTAATTAACTACTTTATTAGTGGCATTATAAAGTGTATTGGCTCCAGATAGGTTAACTAAAAAGTGACGGATGCTTCCATCAGCCTTTTTACCCACTGCAAGAAATCGTCTTTCACGTAAAGCATTTGATCCATTGGGAAAAACAAGGGTTTTGTTTTTGAAATAAAATAAATGAGTCTGAAATACTGTAGCAGAGTTTTCACTTGCCCATTTAAAAAAAACACTTCGCTGAAAAGCATTTCTGATATTTAGTACACTTTTACTTCCATCCTTATTGGTTACCGTTAAATCGCCATCTTTCAAATTGGATACAACCATTCCTCCCGTTGCATATACAACAACAAGGCCATCCATATCATCTTCTATAGTTTCGTTAACCGGAATGCCATTATCTATACAGATGCCGACCGGGTTTGCTGTACTAACCTCACAGGTTGTCATATACGTTCCGCTAGTATATGCAACTACGTTTTTATTTCTTGACCACTTTAAAAATCTATCATAAACACTTGTTCCGTCATAATCCTTTGCAGCGAAATACTTTACTTTTATTCTCTCGTCTTTTCTACTTAAGGAGACTAATGTATAATTCTCACCGTTAATGCTAGTGTTACTTGTTTCTACATACTTGGGGTCATATTGCCCAAAGGTTGGAAATACTCCAATAAATATACATGTCAAGATAGATATCGTCAGTTTATTCATTTAATTTTAATTTTTTTTAATAACCATTTTAGTGTGATAATGTATGATAGCAATGTTATAGCAGTAATTAAAAACAACAATGCTTTCAAAATGAGTGAGGCTTGATTCCATGTTGCATTTATCAAATGAGCCCAATTTTTGGAAAAGAGATTAAAAATAAATTTCTCGACCAATGTGTGCTTTGTGGCTACACTATATTTCGCACATTTTAGTTTCGTAGTTAAGTACCTGAATTTAAAATTATATCTCTCATTAAGATTATTTTCCGAAAAATGTGAGAGCTTATTAGACAACTCACTCATCCAATAGCGATATATGGAAGAGTAAAGCAGCTCAGTTTCATTATTAACTTGAGCATAATATCTGAAACCTTCAATCCAGTGCAATAATGAATCAATACGTTCAAAGTTGCATTCAATTAGCAAGGGTTCTAATCGCTTCTTTAAGCTGTCGGTTAAAGCCATGGATAAAATCTGTTGACCAGTGAAATTACTTTTTCCATAAACAGAGTCAATAAAATTCAAATCCTTAGATATGCTTTTATAATCATGATAATCGGCGTTCTGTAAGTATTCCTTGTAGGGAAATTTTTGCAGCGCTTCACTTTCTGACAACCCGTTTAAAAGCTTGGACATATTAAAGCCATTGCTCGTATATGCCTCCCTTATTGTAGGTAGATTATCCTCTTCTTCATTATTAATTATAACAATAAATATATACCCCAAAATAATAAGGAGTAATGTTGCTAAGATCAGGGTTGCTTTTTGAAGTCGCATAATATTATTAATAATTATAGATATATCTGAATCGCGTTGACCAAGGCCCTGTATATGTCCCAATCAATGCCCTTACTCTCCAGTACCATGTGCCATTGTGCACTGATGTTCCTCCATTTATACAATAAGAAAGACTGTTAACACTTTTACTATTATATCCTGTTGTTGAAAGATAAAAAGAAGTACCACAGGTATTCATCATGTATGTTGTTCCTGAAAAAGAAGTAGTTTTTGAAACCTGAATTTCATATCCGGTGGCACCCGGAACTGCGTTCCAACTAAAATTAATATTGCAACATCCTATCGTGGTTGCATTGGATGGGGCGGTAAGGACTGGTGCGCTTAAAGCTTGAGTGGTAAAACTAATACTTGATCCATAAGCGGTCCCCACAGAATTTGTAGCATAAGCCCGGGCATAATATGTAGAACCTGGTATCAGTCCTGATAACGAAGAGGAAAATAAACCCGTTTGTCCAGATTCAGTTGTTCTTGAATCATTAATATTGGGACTGGAAGAGGTGCTCCAGCATATACCTCTTTGTGTTAAAGTTAATCCGCCTGTGGAAGTAACATTTCCACTAACATTAGCTGTTGTATAACCTATTGAAGTAGCAGAACTTGTCAATACAGTCGGAGCAGATGCGGATATAGTCCTAAATACTTCTTCACTACCATATGATATACCATTTGTATTTCGTGCAAATGCTCTGACGTAGTAATTTGTTCCTGGATTCAGGCCACTCATAACCAGTGAAAATAAACCAAGCCCTCCGGTGGTGCTGCTGATTACATTATTACTAATTGTTGGGGTTGTTGATGTTGACCAGCATACTCCTCTTTGAGTAACAGATGATCCACCATCAGATATAACATTGCCACCTGATACAGCAGAAACGGTGGTTATTGACGAAATTGTCACAGTACTAACTTCTGGGAGTCCCGATTGTGTACGAAAAGAAATCTCATTTCCATAAGATGTTCCAATAGAGTTAATCCCATATGCTCGAACGTAATAAACCGTATTGGGAGTAAGGCCTGTAAGGTTGCTTGTAAAACTTCCAGTCCCAGATCCATTGTTAGATTTATTGTCGGAAGTCGTCGGCGCTGGCGATGTGCTCCAACACAATCCCCTTGCTGTAATATTTACACCGCCTGAAGAAACAATATTACCAACACAAGTTGCGGATGTGGAAGTGATATTTAATGCCTGTTCAGTATTTACTGTAGCCAGGCTTGCGGGTGTTTTTGCAGAAATTTGATTGCCATAAAATGTCCCTGCACGATTCTTCAGATACGCTCTAACAAAGTAAGTTTTATTAGGTAATAACCCCGTCACTCGAATACTAAAACTATCATTGCTCGATAATGAAACAAGAAAATTATTGTCAACTGTCGGATTTGATGTCGTGTGCCAGCAAACGCCCTTCTCAGTAATAGGAAAATCCGCAGCGCTAATAATATGGCCCCCCGTCAAAAATTCATAAGAAGTGATTTCGCGTGCAACCAATGAATTAATCTCAATTTTACCACCAGGTTTAGGCTTGGGCAATTTAGTACACCCTCCTACAAAAGAGATCAATATAAATGCGGTAAAGACTCTCATAGCTTTCATTTTTAGAAAGAGAACCCAACACCAAGCGTGGCATCCCTAAATATTTCTTTTGTTTCTATAGAATATATGGCATTAATTCCTGCCATGATATTAAAAAAGCCTAGCTTCAGAAATATCCCACCCTCTCCTTCAGGACCTGAAAAAGACTGTTGTATATTTTTTGCCCAAAATGTTCCTGTACTGGCATTATTACTGTTAAATGATTGGGATTGCCACAATACATCATTTTTTCCATACCCTGCACCGAGGTAAATGCGGATTACATTACCGCCTATCATTGTTCCTATGGTATAGGCGGTTCTTTTTTGAATTGTCTGGCCCGTAAAAATGAAATAGGAATTATTGTATGGAAAATCAAGAATTGTCTGATTATCACATATATACTGTGGCACTACATTTTGATTGTTTCCTTGTACTTTATAATTAAACTTTGCGCGTAAATAAAATTTCTTAGAGCCTATAGTCACCTGAGCATTAATATTATCTTTCGGAACTTCAAATGCTACAACCCCTGCATTGAAAAAAATAAAATTCCTTGAAGCTTTTATTAAGGCTTGCGGGGGTGATATAAAGCGGGAAACAAATTGTGTATTATTACATTTTCCTTCTGCTCTTACATGTATGTTAATTGACTTTTTGGTTTTTATTTCGATTTGCTGACCTGTTCCTGCTAGTTCCTTTCCATTTAAATCATAGTACCACTTCCATTTTGCCTTTTCCCCCAGTTTTCCACCATTTAAAGTAAGGTTATAGCGGAACTTATTTGAGTTGCTTTCGACAACGCTGATACTATATGGAGGGATGGAGGAAGAAAATACTGTCAAATCCTCACTCAGTTCATAAGAACTATTACATACCCCTTCTGCTCGGACGTAATACTTACATGTTTCATTAGAATTATGAACTATTTTTTTACCTACCCCAATTCGCTGCTTATCTGTATCAGTTTTTCGCTTGACATACCAAACCCAGTCGGAAGACTCTGCCAGGTTACCTCCTCTGACTTCTAATTCAACTTGCTCGCCTTCGCAAATTGAATTTTTGGAAATTAAAATCTTGTCTGGTGAGGTTGACAACCCTATAACATGAACTTTAAACTCTACACATGATGTAATATTTGTAGCCCCTTCCGCTCTTGCATAGTATACTGTGGTATTGGAAGGATTTACTGAAATAGATTCTCCTTCTCCAATCCAATTAGCATTTTTACTTGAAAGCCCAGGGCAAGCACCTGTATACCAAACCCAACGAGCATTTCTTCCCAGTTTCCCTCCAAGTACTGACAATTTGATTGGTAATGAATTGTTTTGACAAATCCTGTCACGGCCAATTATCTTTAAAGCGGGTTTGCTATTGTCATTTACATTTACAGTAAATGAAACACAATTGCCTGTTTTACCAGATCCCTCTGCTCTTACAAAATATGTAGTGCTTACTAGTGGTGCAACTTTAAGCACTGATCCTTTGCCAATATAGTTCTTTCCACAAGCGTTTTCATACCAAACCCATTCGTCGTTGCTTATTAGTTGTCCGCCCGCTACTGAAAGCTCAATCTGCTGACCAGATATCACGTCAGATACGCCTGAAATAGAATCAGGCTGACGTGAACTTGCAGGACCAACTACAAAGTCCTTTGTAAAATCAGGGGTGTTAGATAACTTAGTACCATAGAAGGGCTGAATGATTTCATTAGCCTCAAAAATCCAGTCCGTAGATCTGTTTATGCCCTCTGCGTGATAATTCTGCAAATCAATAGAGAAAATTCGTGTTACGTAGTACCCGTTACAATTAATAACATCTGTACGCCAATTCAGGTATCTAGCTTTCCTAGACCAATTATCATCTACGCCATTCATTTGCAAAGAAAATTGGTTTTGCCGTGGATTGACACCACACGGATTAGGATATTTTTTGATTAATAATTCAATCTTAATATCTCTATCTTGAAAAAGTATACCTGCATTCTCAAAATTCTGAGAATACATAATGGTGCTAGCAAAGAAAAGGAATATGAATAACCCGAACCGCGAACATAAAATTTTATAATTAACCATTTTTATAAAAATACTCATGGACAGTTATATTTCGAATGTATACTAATATAATAAAAAAGTCTAACAATTGAATTGCTGCATGTTAAAGGGGTTTCTTAATATTCACAAAGCATTGTTCCGTTTTATTCAGCCCTTGTTCGTAAATCACAATTTATATTCAAGCAGCATTAATTCAAAGTTATTTAGAAATGGATTTGCTTCGTAATAGATCATATTACTAATTTGGTTTTATTGCTCTAGTTGATACCCTTAATGATTTATTAGTTTACTTATTTTCCCTTATTACATTTATTGAATCAACTTCATCAATCGCATTATTATGCTCATTGAGGAAATGGAATTCCTCTTTCTCTAAATATTCCCATTGGGGATTTGTTCCTCATCACTGATTATCCGGATTATGCTGAAAGCAATATCCATTGGCTATACTAGTCATGTGCCTGCACCGCGTTCCCTTTTTAGTGATTCCTTTGCACTGCACCGTCTTGTTCTCTCCTTTAGCCTTATGGTTAGAGCCCTGGATAAGCGGCGGTTCGGGTCTGCAGATTTTGCAGGGTTCAAGTCCCAAAGCCGCCGCCTCTGCCAAAGTAATTTCCGACGACACATTATTCACTATCCGGCAGGATTCCAAATGATACTTTTTTCCTGAGGGTGTTTTATAAACCGTCTGGCCCTTTCCGGAGAGGGATAGCAGTAATAATATGATGACCCTCAAAACCATGTAGGATATTGTTATAAAAGAGACTTGCACTTAACCGATTCGGGCAGTACCTGCTCAACCTGCTCCTAAAAGAACTCCCACGGAAAACGGTAACTGCAAATGCCCGAAGAAGCAGTCGGACACTTACTATTATCCCCCACGATGATATCCCGTTGAAAACCCAGTTCAAGGCTCCCGTGTGTTGTACGGATGCCGGGCTTCGTCAATTCCCCATCATAGGAAATGCCCATTTTACTGCCGTATTCCTTACGCATGCTGGTAACCGTGTTCGATACGCCCCATTTCCAGGTAAAGCCAACACAGAAAGCGTTGTTGTTGGAAAAGGAGGTGTTGTTGCGATACCAAACATTAAAAGCTATGGGGAACTCTACAAAATCAATCATGGCGCCCGCCGTAAACAAACTGCTCTTACCTTGGAACTGGGCAATGGCGGTGGGCTTCACGATGATATCCGCCATATCCAGCATCCAGCTGATATGGCCGGTGTATCTCCTTAATAACCTGCTGTCCTCAGGCTTTCCGGTAAAACTGGTATAGGGCTCATTCAGGTGATGTACTGAAAAACCGAACATGAAATCATTCCAGGTCATCAGCGCGCCGGAAGACATATCAAAAAAGGCTTTCGAGTTGTTCGTATTGAAGAGGTCAATCTGGGATGGATTACCGGTAATGCCCGTCTGGTCGAGCTGATCAATAAACAAAAATTCATCCGGGTTAACCCTGCCGAAATTAAAACCCGCTTTCAACGCGGCGCTCAGATACCAGTTGGAACAGCCATTGTTGCTGGTGCCGAAACTACGACCCAGGATGCCGGAAACATTGGTATTGTTCAGGTAACCTTTACTGCTATGGTCAACCGTTAAACCCAGGTTGACGATATTTTTCAGGAAATCGTCATACACCGAGTAATCCACAGCCGCTGAAACATGCTTAAAAGGCTTGTATAAATTAAACCACTGGTATTTTGATACTGCTGATAGCCGAAGGTTGTTCTTGCCACATCCTGCAAATGCGGGATTGAGATACAGTGGCGCATAGTGAAACTGCGTATAAAAAACATCCTGTGCCCTGGAAATAAAGCCGGAGAACAGAAAGAGTATGATGAATAGATTCCTGTACATGCTGAGCATTTATCTGAATAATGTAACGGTTCCGAATGTGTGTCCGGGAAGCCCCTTTTCATTTTGCGTATAGGACATGCCTTCCCATTTCCGGCCATTCCGGAATACCGCGGTGATTCTCCACGCATAAGCATCCTGCGGCATGGGCTGCCCCTTATAGGTTCCATCCCATCCTACAACCGGGCTGCCGGCAGCATCCAGTTCCGTGGTTTCAAACAACAGTTTACCCCAGGCATCAAATACCTGAAGCCTGTAATCTTTCAGGCCTTTCCCCAACGGCCGGAACCAGCGGAACTGGTTTTGGAGGCTGTTGGGGTAAAAAGCGTTGGGAACATATAAGTAGCCAGGCTGACCTTCTATCCGTACGGTTTTGATAACGGTATCCGGACAACCCGTATTAAAGTCCACTACAATCAGCTTTACCGGATATGTGCCGGTATCCGCGTATTTATGGGTGATATCCCTGGTGCTGCCGGTGGTTCCATCCCCCAGGTTCCAGAGATATTTATACATAGGATTATCCAGGGTGGTATTGAGAAAGCTGAATGAATAATTGGGTATGCTGATGACGGATCCCGGGTTGATCACAAACCCGGCATCCGGAATAACGATGGCCCGTATCAGTCCGGCTTTTGTGAGCGAATCCCGGCATCCATCGGCATTGATGGCTAATAAACTCACTGCATACAATCCATTGGAAGGGGCAAATACGTGATAGGGATTGATTGCATCAGAACGTTGTCCATCTCCAAAGTACCAGGTATAGTTAACCGCATTGCGGGTGAGGTTCGAAAACTGTACACGGGCCGAATCGCAGGAGGTTTTAACGTCCGCATCAAAGTCAACCACCGGCTTTTCACTCACCACCACATAACGGCTGGTTGTGTCCGTACAGATACCATCACTGGCTACCAGCGTAATGAGATAGCGCCCGTTACGGTTGTAGGCATGGGTGGGACTGGTAAAACTGCTTCCGAGAGTGGCATCGCCCCAATCCCAACGATAAAAACTCGCAAACTGGCTGGTATTGGTGGTGATAACATTCAGATAACCCGTACAGCCCAAGGTGTCATTCAGCCGGAAAGCGGCTATGGGTTTAGAGCGGCTTACAAAACTGAAACTGGCGGTATCCGGACGGCAATCGAAACGATTATAAACGATCAGCCTTACCGTATAAGCCGTAGCGGCATTCCGGATGGTAAACCGGGGTACCCGCGCGGTGTCCACCAAAACGGCATTGAGGAACCATTCATACCGGTCAGCATTGACTGATGCATTATTGACCGCAGGCACAAACGGAACACACTGATCGAGATTCGTCAATACGAATGCTGCCCGGGGATCGGGATTCATCTGCAGGATGGCCGTTGCGGTATCCGAACAACCGACACTGTTCGTGGCCACCAGCCTGGTTTCAAACTGAACGGGCAGCGGCACATTGGGTGCCGTGAGATAGCGGTAAGTAAAATTACCGAGCGTGCCAGCAAGATTTCCATTGACGAACCAACGATAAGTCAGTGGCCCAAAATCGTTGTATGTAGAGGTGTTGAAATAACTGATGGTGGTATCCCTTTTGCAAACGGAGATATTACCCGGCGTAAAGGATGCATCCGGTGTTCCCCGAACGGTAACGGACAAACGAACACTGTCCTTGCACCCGGCTGCTGTTACTCCATAAGCCAGGATTACAAATGTGCCGGGTTTTACGAAAGTGTATTGCAGTTGCGGACCATTGAAAACAGCGGGTTGCGGAGAGATGGCCGTATCATACACCTGCCATTGTATGGATTCGCTGATAATGGCAGGGAGAATGGCGTTTAATGTAAACGGCGCGCAGTTAACACTGGCAATATTGGTCTGCAAGAGCATATCGGGACCCGTTTGTATGTTGATGGTCCGTGAAGTGCTGTCGATACATACCAGCCCATTACTATTGCTGCGTTCTGCATACAACAAAATGGTATAAGTGCCCGCTTGCGCATACACATGGAATGGTTCCTGGCCGGTACTCATCTGTCCATCTCCCCAATACCAGCGATACTGATTGGCTCCCGGCGTGGTATTGCGTACCCTTACGGTGTCACCATCACAAAAAACAGGATTCACGGTAAAGGCCGGTTGAATACGCGGAAAAACCGTAACCTGTAATTGCTGGGTAGTGTCACTGCAACCATTGGTCATGCTGACCGTTACCGTAAATTGTCCGTCTGTGAGGTACGTATGGAAAACCGGATTGAGTGTATCACGGGTGATGAGGGAGCTGCCGTCACCAAAATCCCAGTTGTACTCCGTAGCGCCCAGCGAGCTGTTCTGAAACTGAACCGTATGCGGTATACAACCAAAAAGATCCTGTGCATTGATATTAATCAGCGGCCTGATTGTATTCGGTGCCACCCTCACACGGGTAATTTGCGAATCGGCGCCACAAGGATTCACTACGATCAGTTTCAAGTCAAAAGTGTCCGGCTCATTGGCTACAAAATAGGTGTATTCAACAGAGCGCCGGTCGTAAACGGTGTCTCTGTTCCCATTACCGAAATCCCAGTAATAGATACTGTTCTCGTTCGCTATTGAGGTATTGCTGAGGGTTACCCTGAAAGGCGAGCAACCATTGGTGGATGAAATACCAAACCTTGCTTTGGGCTTAGACCGAACAACAATACTGTCCACAAAAGTTACCGTATCACACTCGTTGAAGGCGCGTAAACTGATATAATAGGTCGTGTCGCTAAAGTAGGGACTTGGCAAAAAGCTGATGAGTCCCGGATTTGCGGCATTGCTGATCTGCCCGTCTCCAAAATTCCATGCGTACCTGAAAGTGTCCAGTAATGGTGTTGTATTTCGGAATCTGGCCTGTAAAGGACCGCAACTATCCCTGGGCTCAAATACAAAGGAGGGCTGAGGTTTGGGTTGGGTGCGGAAAACGTGGCTGATGCTGTCATTCAGACAACCATACAAACTTTCAGCATAGAGTTTAATCAAGACTGAATCGCTGGGTCCGGGAATAGTATAGCCCGGGAAAGCGGTGCTTTGTCCAATGAGTTGATGATTGGCATACCACTTATATCCACCGTTGGCGGTTGATGGAGAGGTATTTTGTATCTGTATATTAAACGGCCAGCAGGCAGTATCGGCCGGATAGTTTATACGGGCTTTGGCATCAGGGTTTACATAAATGATATAGTTGGTGGGCGCACCTGCACAAGCATTGGCTGTTGAAGAAACGGCGTACACCACCGAATCGCGGGCATCGCTGTTATTGGTTAACTGCATGGCTGCCAGTTCGGGACCGGCACCGGCCGGCATAAAGCCACTGATGACTCCCGTATGTACAAGGGTCCATGCGTAGCTGGCACCGGCCGTGAAGGAAGACCAGCTTACTGGCAAAGTGGTTCCACCGGTACAGAGTTCCTGCGAAAGGGGATTATTATTGATGGAAGCCCTGGGGTTAACCGTGATGGTGACATCAAAAGTATCTCCTGCGCAATTGCCTGCAACACCGGAAACAGGAATTACCCGATAAACAATATTTCCCGGAGCAAAATTGCTGTTGAAAAGTGTACCACTGATATCAACAGCATTGTTCCCCGCAGCCGCACCACTGAATCCTGTGGGTTGAGCCGGAACTGCCCAACTGTACACGGTACCTGCCGGAACAATCACTGTGCTGGCAGGGATACCGTTTTGTGGGGTTAAGGAAAACGAGGTGCCGCTGCAAATGGTATCAAACAATGGCGGAATGACCGGCGCCGGGTTAACCGTTACAGTAAGCGTAAACGGATTGCCTGTACAATTACCTGTGAGCGGTGTAATCGTATAAACTACCTGTTGAGGTGTATTTGACAAGTTCACCAGTGTATCCGATACCCGCGGCTGGGAAACGGATTGGCTCTGTTGTCCGGTAAGATTGTTGTTGGAAGATACCGTCCAGGTATAAACAATACCAGCCGGAACAATGCTTACGGGAGGATTATCCGTGGGAGCAAAACTGAAAGGTTCGCCACTGCACACAGAGAGTGATTGATCCGGTATCTTTGGTTTAGGATTAACCGTGATGGTATAATTAGCGGGCGCACCCGGACAACCATTGGCACCTGCGGTAACCGCGGTGGCGGTATAGACTACATTGAGTGATGATGACGTGTTATTGGTGATGGTTTGTGCCGGTATGAGGTCTGTGCCGCTGGCAGAAACGCCTATAAGCCCCGAAGGCACGGTTGCAGTCCAGGGAATATTAGCTCCGGGAGTTGGAGAACTGATCGTAACGGGCTGGCTGCTGGTGCCGGAGCAGATGACCTGGTCTGCAATGGAGAAATTTACCCGGGGAGCAGGATTGACGCTGATAACAATGGTAAAACTATCTCCCGGACAGTTGCCGGATTGGGGTAACACCCGGTAGTTGGCTGTTTGCGCAAAATCGGTAGGATTGAATAGTGTTCCGGTGACAATTGCTTGACCGCTTCCCGCCACTGCCCCGGTTAACCCGCCTGTAACCATGGGCAGATTCCAGCTGTAAAGGGTGTTAGCGGGAATCGCTGAGCCAGTGGGAGTAATCGAGAAATCAGCGCCACTGCAGATCGTTTGATTTTGATCAGGTACATCAGGCGTAGGATTGACCACCACTTCAATCTCGGAACGAGGCCCTTCACAATTTTCAGGAGTTACCTGGCTCACATAAAAGCGATAAGTGCCCGGTGTAGTAGTGGAGGGTACTGGGGCTGTATTCGTTCCGGTGCCCCCAGTACTTGATGGATACCACAACAGCGTATGAGCCGGACTGGCGGTCGCTGTTAATGCTGATGCGGTATTGCGCTGGCAATAGACTACGGGGGTAGTAACAGCAGGAGCAACAGCCAGCGGGTTCACCACCACAGCTGTTGTTGCAGCCGGAGACGTACAAGAGTTAATGGTAACGGTTACGGAATAAACCCCGCTCATGGGAACTGTAGCCGCAGTAATGGCCGGATTTTGTTCAATACTATTGAAACTGTTCGGACCCGACCAGTTCCAGGTAGCTGTTCCTGTAGCCGTTGTCGTGGCTGTCAGATTCAGCGTCTGTCCGCTGCACAAGGGGCCGTTATTTGTGATCACAGGAGCCGCAGGCGGATTCGGGTCGGTGAGACTAAACGGACCCACCCGGTTCGATGGACAACCATTCAGCTCCACATACACATCTGAATATGTACCGGCACGGAGGCCACTAATAATAATATTGCCAGAAGCATTTGAGGTAAGGGTTGGGTTAACCGCACCTGTTGGTCCTGTATAATGAACCTGATACGGCGTGTTAGCCGTAAGACCGCTGAGTGTAATGGTGCCTGTTGCACTGGCGCAATCCGTGGGGTTGGTGGAGGTCGATCCACTGATGACCGGCGTTGGATTAACCGTAACAACCACCGTTGCCTCAGAAGATGGACAGTTCAGCGCAGGACTGGTATAATTGGCAGTTGCAATGACACGGTAGGTACCCGACATTGAGACCGTGGCCGCATTGCTTACTACCGGATTTTGTTCAGTACTGCTGAAGCTGTTGGGTCCGGTCCATCCCCAGCTCAGCGAAGGATTACCGCTGACTGATGCTGACAGGTTCAGCGGGTTGCCACTGCACACCGGGCTATTGGAAGATACGGAGGGAGTGGCGGGTGTTTGCAATACCGTCACCACCGTACTACCAGCTGCAGAAGTACAGCTGTTGATGGTAACAGTAACCTGGTAGGTACCTGACATCGCAACCGTGGCATTGGTAAGGCTGGGCGTCCGGTCTGAGCTGCTGAATCCTCCCGGACCCGACCAGTTCCAGGTGGCTGTTCCTGTAGCCGTTGTCGTGGCTGTCAGGTTCAGCGTATTACCGCTGCACAACGGCCCATTATTCGTGACCACAGGAGCCGCAGGCGGGTTGGGATCGGTGAGTGAGAAACTTAAAGCGTTAGACGGACAACCGTTCAGTGTAACGGTGATGTCAGCATAGATGCCTGCGGCGAGACCAGTAATGGTGTAGGTGCCAGATGCTGTGGCGGTAATATTGGCGGGTGCACGGGGACTACCATTGAAAGAATAGGAAAGTGCATAGTTAGCTCCAGGGGTAAGGCCCGTAATGGTTATTGAACCGGTCGCGGTGGCACAGGCATTGGGGTCTGTCTTTGTGCCGGAAATAGCTGGTACCGGTTTCACGGTTACGGTAGAAGTCGCAGCAGAGGAACAGTTGGTTGTAGTAACCAGGCCAGTTACCGTATAAGCAGTAGTCACTGAAGGGTTTGCTGTTACACTGTTTCCGGTGGTTGAGCTTAAGCCGGTTGATGGAGTCCAGGTATAAGAATCCGCTCCCGTTGCGGTAAGTGTAGCAGACTGTCCTGAACAAATTGACAGACTATTCACCGAAACGGTAGGATTAGGATTAACCGTGATGGTAAAAGAAACCGGAGAGCCGGGGCAGCCATTCAATTCAGGGGTAACGGTTATGGAGGCTATAATCGCTGCATTGGTGGAGTTGGTCAACGTAAATGTAGGAATATTACCTGTTCCAGAAGCTGCGAGTCCAATAGTGGTATTGGAATTGGTCCAGTTAAATACGGTGCCAGATTGTGACCCCGAAAAGTTAATGGCTCCGGAAGGTTGTCCGGCACATTTGACAAAATTGGTTATAGTATTTACATCCGGTGTGGGCTTCACCGTAATATTCTGCTGCAACGTTGTTGCGCCGCACACGTTTGTTACGGTTAATGCAATGGTTTGTTGACCGATGCTGTTGAAAGCAACCGTTCCCGGTGACAACTGGCTCGAAGCTGAAGGGGTACCATTGGAAAATGTCCAGGCATACAGAGTGGAATTATCAATATAACAGGATGTTGTTGCTGCCGGAGAGATGGTTTGATTCTGACAGAGGTCCTGGGGAATGCCGGAAAGGCTCACATTGGGCTTTGCGCGTACGGTAACGGTTTTGCTCACCACCGCTGAGGAGCACCGGCCATTGGGTGCGAAGGTTTGCAGGTTAATTGTATAAACACCCGGACTTACAAAATTGAATTGAGGATTCTGTGAATTGGCATTTGTTCCGTTAACAAAGGCGAAGTCGGAGTTGGTGGGCGTACAGCCAGCGGTGGACGCATAGGTTACCGTCCATTGAAAACTGTTTTGCCCGCAGGTGGGGGTATTGGTTGTTCCATTGGCTGTAACTTGTAAAGGAGTACATCCGTTATCAGGAGAAAGATTAAAAGAAGCAGTTGGCACGGGATTGACACAAATCGTCTTAATCATTGTGTCCATACCACACAAGGTATTGTTGGCAGCAATAATCCTTATTGTGTATACGCCGGTTGAATCAAATCTGACATTTAAAGTATTAGATCCTGCCGTCCAGTTATTAGGGTTTGGGCCGATTATTGAACCCAGATTTCCGGACGATAATGTATAGCGGGTTGTAGGAGTAGCTGGATTAATCTGCCAAATAACTTTACCGGGAGCACATACGCCATTTACATTGTTGTTGCCTGGATCGCTGGTATTGGTAAGAGTCAGGGTTTGTCCTGCACAAATAGTATCATAAGGTGACACCGTGAAATCTGCCCGTGGTTTTGAAGCAACATAAATCGGCACAACCGAACCCGCTCGGCTCCCACAAGGGCTTACAATTTCCAGGTATGCTCCAAATGCATTCTGATAAGTTGTTCCTCCAGTTGTGCTTGAAGTGCCACAGCTTGATGTATTGAAAACATGAAACAGTGTGTCAGGATCAGGAATGGGGGCTACAAGGGTTAATGGAGAAGACCCGTCGTTGTAGCTTAATGTATAAATGGTTCCGGCTGTATTTCCAGCCGTTCCTGAAATAACAATTCCTTGCTGATTCCCTGCACAAATTGTTGAAGCTGCTAAACCAACAACACCGCCAGCGGGAATATTTCCCACGTACACTTTATACTTGGCGGAATCAACACAAACTCCATTCGTCATTGTAAATGTAAGTGTGTAAATGCCGGTATTGTAATTATGAGTAACTGTAGAGCCGCTGCTCAAGGGCGCTGGAAATGTTGTCTGGTTATACGTGTTACTCATGCCGTCGCCCCAATTAATCGTATAGACAGTTCCGGAATTATAATTTTCAGAATTGTTACGAAAAGTAAAAATGGTATCACCTGAGGTACAGGCAAAAAAGTAATCCTGTCCATTTATAACTGTTATACCCTGATCGCTTGATAAATTGGCGTACGGAGAAGCACCGACAACGACATTTTGAGTAGCAGTATCTCTACACCCCGAACTATTGGTTACAATAAGTTGTACAGAGAAGTTTTGGCCGCTGGAATTTCTGGGAAAATTATAATTCGGATTAAGAGCCGTGGATTGGCAGTTGTTGCCGCCTGTTCCAAAATTCCAGCAAAAATCTGTTAAGGTGCCAGCTGCAGTAGTGGATGTATTTGTAAAACTGAACTTTCTACCACAATTGGAGGTGTAATTAAACCCAGCATCTGGCTTTGGATTTATAGTAATTCGTATTGTGTCTAACGTAGAACAAGTCGCTGCACTATCTGCTTTTACCACATAATTGTATGTGCCGGAAACTGAAGTTGGAACAACAAAAGATGTCGTATTGCTTAAAGAAGTAGCGCTCCCGAGTAAATACCAGTTGACTGTTGCATTGGAAGGTAAAATAGTAGCAGAAAGATTTAATTGACTATTCTGACAGACAGTTCTGTCGGATCCGGCATTTACTCTTGGGCTGGGAAGCACAATAACCCTAACTGTATCGCTTGCAGTACATGCTGTGGGGCCCGATCCGGTGGTTAGCTGGGCAATGTAAAATATGGTATCAGCTATCCTGGGGGTAATATTAATCGTGGCTGTGTTAGACAAAATGGTGGAAGAATTGCCGAATTGGTACCACCTTACAGAAGCTCCAGCTGGAGTAATTATTGCTGTTCGGACAAATTGAGCGTTTTGACAAACCGTGGTATCATTACCCGCATTTACAGAACATTGCGCTGTAACCTGAAATGTCGTAGAGATCAGTAATAAAAAGCATGCAAATATTACTTTGTAGGAGACTCTATTGAGCATATAAGCAGAAGTATGGTAAGGGAAAGAATAAGCAGATGAAAGGTTTGAGAAGCCTTTGATTAAAATGCTGTCACAAACTTATCAATCTGAAATACTGGTTGGTATTTAAAGACGAGCTTTAGTTTGCCAATTAGTATTAGTATGAAAATACTAAAAATAAATTATTAAATGCAGATCAGGAGTAAGAAGCCCACGATTTAATTTTGGCATTCTTCATAAATTCTTTCGAAGCTGGATAGAAAAATGGGTTTCCAAAAAAGAGAAACAGAAAAATTATCAGTTTTGAATGCACCGAATGAATTACAAATCATGAGTACTTGATGGGTGCACTTACCTTAAGCCTTGGACAATATGAAATCATTTAAAACTAAAGAACTGCATTACCATTTCATTTATAGTTTCAATATTATTTTGTTGCTTAAGAGTATCCGTAATATCAATAAACAGGAAATCTGAATTATGTAGTTGAACATCCCCATATTTAATAAAATAGCTTTTGAACTTTTCAAAAAGATCTTCTCCTATTTGATTTCTATTTGCCATTATGATAAAAATTACCCCTTTTTCATTCCATAGCTGAAAATCGTAACCGATATAAAATGTATTTTTATAAAAAAATCCATATCCTTCTCCATAACCACTCTCTATTTCATTGTCAAATTTATAATCCTTATAACTGAAACTTTTAATCAAGCTATCAACAACTTCATTCAACTTTATAATAGTAGAAGGAATAATGTCTGTTTTCATCGTATTAAATTGCTCAACTGTAAAGTCGATATTATTAAATCCAAATTTTTCATGCAAATGTTCAACTACTTCTGCTAACAGGTTGCTTTTTTGTTTACTTTGATTTAGCAATTCTCTTCGGAGCTCCCTCACTAATTCATTCCAGTAAAATATCTTAAATTCAATTCCTTCTGTATTTACCAAACTTCCGAATCTCTTAATAATTTCTTCTTCATGTTTATAATATTTAGGTATTAAAAAATACAAGCGCTTATCCTTGCAGTCTTGCTTTTGTAAAATTTCTACATATCCTTTAGGTTGATTTTCTGTTAAATTTGAGTCTTGTGTTTTTACCTCAATAATAACGTAATCGCCTGTGTTAAGCGACATGAATATATCAGGTTGACCATTTGAATGTCTCTTTTGACAATGTAGTGAGTTTATATCAATTGAAATATCTTCAAAAAAGAAACTTTCAGCGATAGATTTAACCGTCGGATCTTGATTGATAAGGTTCAATAATAATTGGGAAAACTGATTTTCTGATTTTATTACCTTATTGAATACGTTTTGAATTTTCATTTAATTTTAAATTTAATCGAAACGTCTCTTGAATTGAAGCGGTATTGCAGCCAACGGTTTTGGGCATTGCGTTCGGGCGGCTTTCGGAGCACAAAACTGTCAACCTGCTCTGAACTTGAATAGAAACACAAGGCCACAAGTTTGCACATCACCCCGCTTGACGCAAAACCTGTGTTACCAGTTCGTGCTTTTTCACTATTCATGCCAGTCAATTGTCCTTGTTGTAAATGGCATAACTCCTTCGTCAGTGTCAATGCCAAGTTCTATAAATTGGTTGTCAAAAAAGGTTGTCAATTTCTTGCTCGAAACGTCTCTTGCTTGTTCTGCCAAATAGAAGTTTTTTGTTTTTGTTATGAATTTGGAATAAATTTTCTCGAAGTCTGCAACGAGTGTCGGAGAAGCTATTTTGTATAACCAGTCAGAGTATTTTCTGTCGTGATTATATTTTTGATAGTAATATAATAATGCCGTCCTATAAACGTAAGCCTTGACAATTGGTTTGTTAAATATATTCCAAGTCACTTCGTTGTTATGAACTTGCAATTCCAAGTATTTTGTAAGCCCTCTTTTTGCAGCTTTAAAGAGATTAGAACAAAAAACAATGTCTTTGCTATAGTTAGGAATATCTTTTGTGAAGATATTGTCGTGATTTTGCTTGTTGATGTAAATCTCAGAAGGCTTAGCTGTCCATTGATAGTTACCTCTTGCAAGTGCAATTAACTGTCCAACTGTTTCAACGTCAACGAATGTTTGATTTGTCTTTGAATAGTTTTTAGCTATGTCAAGTTTATGCATTAAGGCATTAAATTTTCCTTTTTGCCTTTCGTAAAATATCTCTAAGTCAAGTAAGCCACTTTCAATTTCTATGTGAATTGGGTCGTTTGAAAAAAGCTGCCAATTATCTATCGGGTTTTGACGATTATTACAGTTTGTGATTTCTTTAAGCTCCTCGTCAGTTGTTCCAATAACTACCTTTGCTAAAACATTTATTTCTCGGAATTTTTCTATCGCATCAAAATTCTTTTTGTTCTCAAGTTCTCTTAGAAAATGGTCGGCGATTGTAATAGTTTGACAACCGTTAATTACATAGGGTGTTTCCAAAGAAATATCATTTGCGCCTTCGGAAGAATTTGTTGTTGCTGAAATTGTTATACCAACGTGGTAAAATGGAAAAATGTTTGGATTAAGCTGTCCCTTACAAATTTGTTCAAGCGTTGTTTCCATTGGAGTAACAACTCTGTTTTTTGCATCCTTATAGTCATAAAGTGAAAGCCTAACATTCTTGTGAAATAAAATATCTCCACGTTGTCTGTATAGTTGGACTAAATTGTAAATTGGGATAAATGTAATTTCAAGAAAAGAGTTGTTACGCAACCTTATTACTGAATTGTCAAGTTTGTTTATTGTGTATTTCTTGTTCGAGGGTGCAATAGATTTTTCAAAGTTGTATTCTTGAATGTCTAACGAAATCCGCCCGCCTTTATCATAAAGGAGTTTAAATAAATCGCTTTCTCTTATTGTAGTCTCTGTTTCATTCACTTCTGGTGCATCAAGTAAGTCGTTGGGGTTGAGTGGAGAGATTAATATGAAGGAAATCTTTTTTAGATTTTCTACATTTCTAGAAAGTTCTATGTAAAGATTATATATTGATTTGTTAGTTGGTATTTTCCCAACCTCCTTTCGCACTATTATTTTTTCAAGATAAGAGAGTGCTGTTGTTAAGTCCTTTAGTCCTCTTAGTGCTAGTCCTTTGCCGTCAGTTAATTTACTTTGATAAATAAAAAGTTCATTGGTTCTATTGTCATAATACCAGCCATCTATGCCATAGTCGTTACTGCCTAATGAACTTTGGTCAAGTGCAGTGTCCTTATCAATAAGATGGGTATTCATTAGATGGATAGTCGTAACAACATTCTCCTCCGTTGCATCCAAAGCAAAACGAACCTTAAAGTCTTTGATTGTTTTTAATTGTGTCAGTTTTATGCTCATAATTAGTATTGTCTTTTTTTTGTGATGTCGTCATAACATGACCGTTAACGGGAAAACATTACAGCTGTGGGGGGATTTAGGATTTGTGAACTTGAATTACTCTTGATGCTGGGTGTTTTCGGTCTGCCGATAGCTGAAGATGATTAATAATATGCAGCTTAAGTACCCTTGTCCCGCCCCACTTTTGGAAAACTTTCTGTTGTATGCCGTTATTATTCATCGCCAGAATTTAACTTGTAACTAAGGTTATCCATGAAAGTAAAAATATATGTTGTTACTTTCGTGAAAGTTCCCTCGCTTGTAGATGTTTTCACAATACACGTTGTTGTTGTATTAGTAAATATTTTTTTAATGCTTCCGTCTTCAATTTTAGAGGACTTTATTTTATACCCATTAGCCGTTAGCCTGGAAAGAAATTTTGAGTAAAGGATTTGTTTATTTACTTGAATTGAAAGTATGTTATAGGTATTACTTATCCCACTTTCATGTAAAACTATCCAGCTAGCAGCTTTTTCACTATCAAACTGGTCAACGTTATATCCAAAGGTTGCTGAACCCATTTTGTTTTCTTTAGCTTCATCAGCTTCGGTCATACTCCAGCCCTTTTCAGTCAGAAATATTTCGACCTCTGCTAAGCTTTTTTTTCTAAGATTCTGCGCTTGGTCAAATGTGATATTTTGCGCGTAGATAGAATTTACAAAAGCCAAAATGGTTATTATAAATACTGTTCTCATGAAATACATTTTATAGTTAGAAATTTAATGCAACCTTATTTTAATAGTATTCGCCGCGAAGGGATTGGAGCTGTGCGAGATTTAGAAATGCATCCGCTCGATACTGTCAACCCGTTTGGATTAGTGAACAAGAATTATTTTGTAAAGCTGGGCGTTTTCGGTCTGCCAATAACCGAAGATGATTAAATATTTATTGCTGAAGTTACAGTGTCTGCCCGCATGGCCACCAATACCGATGTTATAAGTCGTTAATATCTAGTCACCCATATTTTTACTGCCATAAAGCATCTTCTTTGAAATTCGTCCCATGAAAATAGTTGTCTTGATTGGTTTCCTGGCCATGGGTCACGAAGGACTACTTTATCTGGAACTACATTAATAACGTTACCATAATAGTCATATTGGTTAGAATAATAAATTGCTGTCAAAACGTAAGCATGCCCAATACCTCCATTGGGATTTTTCATTCCAACAATTAATGGCCATTTACCAGAGAGTCCGTTCATAATTTCTTGTAAAGAGGTATAACCACCATAAGCATTAATTCCTGAATAACGTCCACGTACATCTGGTGCCCATCCACTAAGTGCTGATAATATTTGCTGTTCGTTAGCGGGCTGGTTCACATATGGTGAACCATAAATTCTTGTTACTACATCCATTTGCGATATATATAGTCCGTGATAATTAAGAACCATTTGAATACAAGCTGCCCAACACCAGTTTGATTGAACTTGTGCCCCGCGATTTACGGAAGTAGCTCTCATATACTCAAATTCATTTGTTGGCACACCGCATGAAAAGTAGTTGGTTTGAATCTGAATGCATGATTGTCCATAACAAAATGTATGGATTAGGAACAATGTAAGCCCTAGGAATACATGCTTAGTTTTACTTGTCATTTCTATATATTTTTATTGGCTTATAACAATTATTTTTACACGGTTAACTTATTCTATTTATAACTCCCTCAAGCAAATAATACTCCTTAAAATCAATTATCAACACTACTACTCTCTTCTAATTAATCCGTTTCTTAAATGATAATACCGCTGATTAAATAAATTCAACTACAAAAATCTGGTAGGAATAAAATACCGGTTCTTTGAGAAGGATAGTTGGAGAAAAATGCAGATTCAGGGCAGGAAAATGCGCTACGGTATTTCAGGGAAGAATAAGCTGGATTTTTACGGCTTCGCCTTCCTCACTCACAGATACAGAGTGAGTCAAACAAGCCGTATAAATTTATTAAAAAATGGATTCGTTTGATTCATTCCGGGCAAATAAATTTTAAAAAAGCAACTACCACACACTGTTACTGTTGGATTTAGGGAAAACATCATCCTTAATGAACGGCTTACCAAGGAAACTCCATAAAGTTGTTGACTCATCGCTTCATAATGAAGGAAATTTTATGGTGGCTTACCCCATAAAAGTGTTAAGTTGAAAGTGCCTGTCTCACTAATAAAATATGGTTGCTATTGGATAGCATTTTCCAGCATAATCCGGTAATTCCGATATTTTTTAAGATCCTCCAATGCGTGCTATTTACCAGGAAACAGCAAATAAAATATCGCGTTTCTTATAAGCAACAGCATTGGAGATAGCGCCAGGAAATCGCTTACTATACTCTTAGTCCCACTAATCTATACTTCTGGATTTTTCCGGTTTATGCCGGAATATTCTGAAAAAGTGCTGTATATCAACCACATAAATACAAAATAGCTATGCTTGTCCCTGTTAACTGATCATCTATACATAAGCCAAGATGGCTGATCGATTGTTCAAACATTAAATCCGTGGATGAATTATTACAGGTGTATACAGGATTAGGATAGTCATAATTGAATAAATATAGAAGTGCCTGTAGCATTCCGTACAGGCACCGTATATAAAACCTCTCCATTCCCAGCCTTGGCTGAAATTTTTCCCGCCGCCGGTAGTTTGAACGAAAATCTTAGATAACAGGATAAGCAGAACCAGTTTCGAAAGCCAGGCCAGGGAGCCAAACTGCTGTAATAGATACTAATAGATAGGAAAGGGCCGGGAATATATCCAAAGCGAAGAATGAATGGAGAAATTATCTCTCCGACATATCGGGGAATAGAGTAGAATAAAGAATTTTCAACTCGCACAGTCATCCATAGCGGTTAAATGCCATTTTTCTTATCGTCGTCCTTGTTTATCCTGTACCGGACATATTTAACGAGCGCCACGGTTCCGGCCAGTAGTAAAATCATCCGCAAGAAACCCCTCCAGCCCCGGTGTGGCGATGGATTTCCATTATTTCCCTGCTGAGAGGCTTGCCCCGGGTTTTCTGATGGCTGAACGTTCTGCTGAGGGAATATCTCCCGCAAAGAACCTCGGTTCATATTTTCCATATTCGTACAGTTTGATTAGTAAATATTACATAGGCGTATTTTCCTACAATATTGGCCCGGTTGCCTTCAATAGTCATTATTCCTTGTGACAAATTGAAATCGAATTGCCGGTCTTCCAGCCAGGCTGCAGATAGATACTGTTGGGGGCCATACTGGTCAAACAGTATTTCCAGCAAACGTTCTGATTGCCGCAAATAAGCCTGCCTGGATTTGAGGTCGGCGTATTTTGCATTTTGCCGGATTCGTTTGGCTGCCTCATAACACATGTTGGTGCAATACATCCTGTTTCCGTTTTCCAGGTCAGGAATAGGCCTTCCACATTGTTTACAATATTTCAATGGATGCGACTTTTGGGTTTGCTTTTTTTAACCTTGTTACGATGAATCATCTTGAGAACATCTGACTTCAGATAATAAAGTAGACCATCTATCTTAATAAAATCTATGTGTTCTTTCGATCTCAGATATGCTGCTTTTCGCTCAGATATCTCCAGTTCTTTGCATAATCGCCTATTACTCCAGAATTCAAACTCTGGCGGACAGCAGCCCCTGGAAATTAATTCTTCGATGTACTTTACCACCTCTATGAGCTCAGGATAGGTTTTGAAATTATCATAATTGATCGTAGTATTTAGCGGTTTATTTAAATTCCGGGATGAGAAGCCGGACATGTCTTTATTGCCAATCAAGAAATCTGGAGTATGAAAGTCGGAAGAGAATATTCCGGATTGATCGGAAAATAATTTTTCGGATTTTTTAGAATGAAATATTGGATTACTACCTCTTTTCATATTGGCACCATAGATTGGGATGCGGCTTTTGGATTTGCTTTTATTGACCTTGTTACGGTACATCATCTCCAGGACATCTGACTTCAGATAAAAGATTAAACCATCTATCTTACTATATTCAACCTGTCCACTGGATCTCAGATATGACGCTTTTCTCTCGGAAATTTCGAGTTCTTTGCGGAATCGTTTATTGCTCCAGATTTCAAACTCCGGCGGACAGCAGCACTTTGCAATGAGTTCATGGAAGTACTTTATCAGCTCTTTGAGCTCGGGATAGGTTTTAAAGGTGTTATTATCAATCATGGCGACTAGCGATTTTACGCTAAGCGAAACTAAACACACCTTTATAGCCTATCAAGAAAATACAACAAAACAGTCCGGAGAAAAAACTCCGGACTGCTTTAGAACTTACTGAATTTATTCAGAATTTTTTTGTATGGCAATCTATTTATCCTTCACTACCTTAGAACTGTGTCGATTAATTTCTTCTATTATAGATGCGAGCTCATTTAAAAAGCTGGCACGCTGACCACGTTTACGGTTTTTAATATCGCCGATACTGTGAGCGTAACGCTTATCGTCTAATCCAAAAAATTTATAAAACTCCAAACGTATTCTTTTCAACTCCATTGATGAATATATTTTTGAGAAATAAGCATATTCAAGAGCATACCACAATTCTGCGATTTTTATAGATGGGGATGTGGTAAATACCGGCTTATATTCCGTTTTCCTTGAAATATAACTTCTTACTTCATCCAAATTCTTTTGAAGTAATTCTTTTAATTCAAAAAGGTACATGAGCCTTGCGGTCATTTGTAAGCCTATTGACGCTATAGCCTCACTACTAAACAATGAAACTTTATAGTTAAATGCCGCTAGATTTGTGTTTCCATCAATGTTATTCATCAAATAACCAGGAATCCGCTGCTCAGCTAAAGAATCTCTGATATCGATGATATTTCGATTGGCATATTTACGGATGAGTTTGTCAACTTCGCGCATTTCATTTTCAATGTACGTTTGTATTTGAATTGAACTTTCCTCTGATTCCATTAATGAATTTAAGGTGTCTTCATAAGCATCTAATTGGGGGATCAGCAGTGTATCAATATTTCCATGGTACTTCGGGTCGTTGATGTAGATATTATAATTTTCACCATCTTTATCCGTATATATATAGAACTCCTTGTTATCCTGATTTTTTTGCCTCGAACTGTTTTTCCCCTGGGCGCTTTTTCCAGTTTTTGCAGGAACAAAACAAAATCTGGTTATTGGAAAATAACTCCTGGTGTGGGCGAGTTTCTCGGGGAAACTCATTTCATTTAATTTTTTCATAGCTATTAAGTTTACCCTTATACCATCAAAGATGCTGCCTGAAGGAAAAAGGGGATTTAGCGGGCGTTTTTGTCATAAACCCTGCCAAAAAAATAGAACCGGATGTTCCAAAAAAGAAAAATAGAAATTCAAAAATAGAAAGCCGACTGACATTTTGTACGTTGGGTAAAGATGTGCCGGGTTTCCTTTTTTTCTATTTTAGTGGGGATGATTGCACGGAAAATATTGATGCGGAATAGATTAATTGAATGATTAGTCAGGTTGGTTGACAATGTGGAATAATTTGCACCGGTTTAAATTTTGCGTGCATTTTATTTTGAATTCCGAAAATTTATTTATCTTAGCAAAAGCTTACTGAGAGCGGGTTTTAGAAAATCAGTTATATATATTTTTTAAATCCTAAGCAAGGTATCGTGGAAGCGTAAGCTAAAAGTTCTTTTCATTGTGTAGCACCGTCAGGATCGTGAAGGATGATAAAAACATGCGATGCGGTTGTTGCAAGCCTTTCAGAAAAATTCGATTATATCTAATCGTTAGTAGGGGTAAAATTCAACTTAAATCCCGCCCCACACCACGGAAACCTCAACAGCTATGTTGGGGTTTTTTGTTTCTGGAAAGCACGCACCCACTGGCGCAGGACTCCTGTCCTGCGACTGGTATCACTCAAAAACGTTCCACAGGATGCTTGGCGCAAGCTTCCGCTTGTGCCGCTTGAATTGAAACGAAAAATTAGTCTTTACTCCTTTACTTACAGGATTAATCGAAAAAGAAATACCCTAATGGCTGGATTTATAATAAGGCACAAGCGGATGCTTGCGCCAGGTAACAGTATTATAATTTAAAGCATGCTTGCGCCAAAGTCGGGGCCTTCCCCCCGCCCTGCTTCTTGACACACCAATGCTTCCGCCACGTAAGCCCTCCTGGAATATTTATACGACGCACCGCAATCACGGGACCCGATAGGATGCCTTGAACTTAAGTAAACAGCCTTAAAGTTAAATAAGCTGTATTTTATTTAACTTTAAGTGCACAATGATTAAATAAGTTTGTTTTTATTTAACTTTACTCGATGCTTAAAATAGACGACTTCCACGCAGGGTATCACATAAAAAATATTGGTTACCAGTATTTTATGCCCGAAAAAATCAACTTAAACTGGTCTTGGAGTGACCGGGAACTCACCCGTTTGGTAGAAAAGTCGGCTATTGCTATAGGTCAGCTGGATGCTTATTCTCACCAGGTACCCAATATCGATCATTTCATTCGAATGTATGTGGTAAAAGAAGCCACGGTTTCCAGCAAAATTGAAGGAACGCAAACAAACATGGAAGAAGCGTTGCTGCAGGAAAAGGATATTCAACCTGAGCGAAGAAACGATTGGGTGGAGGTGAACAATTACATTGAGGCCCTCAATCGTTCAATCAACAGGCTGAGTGATTTACCCCTTAGTTCACGCTTGCTGAAAGAAGCCCACCAAATTTTACTGCGTGGGGTAAGGGGTGAACAAAAACTGCCGGGTGAATTCAGAAGAAGTCAGAACTGGATTGGAGGATCTTCGCTACTGAGCGCTGTCTTCATTCCCCCAACCTGGGAGGAAGTGAATCCTTTAATGGGTGATGTAGAAAATTTTCTGCATAATGAAGATACCGGACTTACCAATCTGATAAAAATTGCGATTGCCCATTATCAGTTTGAAACCATTCACCCGTTTTTGGATGGCAACGGGCGTATTGGACGGTTGATGATCACCCTGTATCTGGTAGAAAAGGGAATTATTCAAAAGCCTGTACTCTATCTGTCTGATTTTTTTGAAAAAAACAGAGAACAATATTACGATAACCTTACCCGGGTAAGAACCAAAAGCGACCTCTTAAGGTGGGTAAAATTTTTCCTGATCGGCGTTATTGAAACCTGTGAAAGTTCAAGCCAGTCCTTGAAATCCATTCTGGAACTGAAGAAAGAATGTGAGGAGAAACGTATTTATACATTGGGTAAGAAGGTAAAAACGGCAAAGGTTTTATTAGATTATCTCTTTCAACAGCCCATCGTTGATGCCGAAATGGTAGCTGCCCAAACGAAAGTATCCCTTGTTTCGTCTTATAAGCTGCTGGATGATTTTATTCGATTAAGAATTTTGAGAGAAATAACGGGAGCAAAACGAAACCGTCTTTTTGTTTTTGATGAATACTTTACCTTATTTAAGAAATAATTAGAATGGTTTAGGAAAAAAGCTATGCACAGGCGCAGGACTCCAGTCCTGTGCCTGTCGTCGCTAAAAAAAATTCCAAAGGACGCCTTCACCCGCCGCTCTTGGCGCAAGCTTCCGGTTGTGCCGCTTGAATTGAAACGAAAAATTAGTCTTTACTCCTTTACTTACAGGATTAATCGAAAAATGAAATACCCTAATGGCTGGATTTATAATAAGGCACAAGCGGAAGATTGCGCCAGGTAACAGTATTTTAATTTAAAGCATGCTTGCGCCAAAGTCGGGCGGATTGTCACCAATTGACGGAAGTCAAATACTGCAAAACCGCCGACTGGACAAGACCAAAATACTTTCCCCGGACAAGCGTGATTGTCTAATCTCTGTTTTTCTGCTGGAACAACAGGTTAATAATAAATAATTACCATGCCATTCGCTCCATCCATACCAAGTTTGGAAGCTGCCGCCCCAATACCCGGGATTCTGGGAAAACGGGGTCCTGCAAATTCTTCCAATATTAAATCAGAAGTTATATCTCTAACGATGGTACCGCCTTTTTGACCACTCTCCATAAACCTGTAAGTACCCCCTCCCTGCCCAAGGCTGATTATTTTTACAAACTGCCCCGCTGAACGCTGTGCATAATTGACGGAATTGCCTGCTCCTGACTGGCCAGGCATAAAAAAATAATCCAGCACAGCGCCACTACTAAAACTACTAGCGATGCCTGGTGATAACTCAAAAGCACCGCCACCACCCATCGCAAGACTAACAGATCCAAAACTTCCGGACAATGCGGAGGTGCCACCTGCCCCGGCTAAAGTAAGGCTTCCGGAGCCTCCGGCGCCTACTGTAATAGTAATGGTTTCACCTGAAAATACATTTACTTGTCCGCTGGCATAACAGCCGCCTGCGCCGCCGCCCCCTGGTGTGCTGCCACCTCCACCTCCCCATGCTTCAAAGAAAATGTTCGTGACCCCCGCTGGCACCACCCATGTATCAGCATACTGAAAAGTCCTTGCTTTTTTATATTTATCCATGCTGCCCCACACAGTGTTGCCGCTTGCATTGGTCATCAATACCTGCGATGGCTGGCCAGCCACGTTGTTGATACGTAAGTTGCCGGCAATATTCACTGTGCCATTCACATCCAGTGTTTGTGTGGGGCTGGGCGTACCAATACCAACCCGCTGCTGTGCAGTGGCATATACCAATCCCTGGTTGTTTGGCGCCAGCACCAGCGGCTGATTGCTTCCGGATGCACTACCCATTACCAAAGCCGTATCAGGATAGTACACAAACCCTTTGTAATCGGCATCTGTATTATTCAAAAAACCAATCCAGGGTGAAGCGCCCTGTATGCGGAGTAATTCGTTGAACCCTTTCAGGTGCAATGGCCTGGCTGGCGCCGGTGTGCCGATGCCTATATTTTGTGCAATGGACTGGACTGTACAAAGCAGCAGCAGGAATAAAACATTCCTTTTCATAGCAATTAATTTTGAACGGTGTAATCTTTAGTGGTTAAAACTCAACCTGGCAGTAAGGATAAATTTTGGCGTAAGTACCATTCCATTGTAAAACCCAACACTGTCAGGAAGGAAGCCGGAGTCTAAATTAATTAAAACCAAGACAGGACTGCTGCAATTGATAAAAATTCAGGTAATGTCTCCAGGACGTCTACCCGCACCTGGTGCAAGCGTCTGCTTGTGCCGCATGAATGCACTTTTTTCCAAGCCGGGTCTCCCGCTCTTGGCGCAAGCTTCCGCTTGTGCCGCTTGAATTGAAACGAAAAATTAGTCTTTACTCCTTTACTTACAGGATTAATCGAAAAATGAAATATCCTACTGGCTGGATTTATAATAAGGCACAAGCGGAAGCTTGCGCCAGGTAACAGTATTATAATTTAAAGAATGCTTGCGCCAAATTGAGTAAGCGTACGCTGAAAATGGATAAAGTAAATGTTGTCCTAAAGATGTTTGGTCATGAACTGGGGCCGGTACCCATTAACCGTGATTCTCTTTTTACCCAGGAGAGCTGAAATTATAGCTCCCTAATTGCTTCGCCCCAGATTCAATGGCTCCCCAATCCCTCTGTAAATACTCAGGAATACTCGAAATCGCGTATTCGTCCTGTATTATTCTCCGCAAATTATGCGGAGAATAAGCGCCTTAAACTCCGCATCCGGTCATTCTTAATGGAGATTGCATTACCCTTCATCATACACCATCATCACATCAAAGTCTATCGTTGGGGTAGAACTGAATATTTCAATGGTCAACCGCATGGGAAAATCAGACTTGTAGGGCTTCTCCGCCAATACATGATCGGGCAATTGAACAGGCTGGGTCAACGGAAACACCGGCTGATAATGATACGGACTTGCCGAAACCGAATAAGAAGGCGATGTAATAACTGTGCCGGTATTGGTAACACAGGTTATTCTATAAAAGAGCCCTGTTTTTGATAATCTCGTTCCCCACTCATCCGGGTGCTTCCATTCAAACCGCGGGGTGAGAATTATTTTTTTGATGGATATCCAGGAGCTTACCGTTTTGAGAAGCAACTCCTTCCTGCGATCAGTATTCGTAAAGCGCAGGGCCATATCTTTTTTTACAGCGGGGGCTTCGTCAACAGTATACGTTGTACCAACACCCAGGCCCGTTACAGCCAGTAATTTATTTTTTACCATATCCGATAGTATACGCTTAACCGTTGGCAAAGGAATATCCAGCTTTCTGGCAATCTCTCCCGACTTTGAACCGGGATGATTTTCAATAAAGGAATATATATTCTTCTCACGAACGGAAAGTCTGCTGGATTTTGATTGTACTTCCAGTTTATCCATCAACTGCGACTGAATATTTTTAAGACAATCGAGGAAAAACATCACCCAGGGGTTTACCTCTTCTCCGGGCCGCTCCCGCTGGCATTGCATTAAAATGCGGTAGTATTCAGACTTTCTGTTTTCAATTTCGTGCTCAAAGCTTACATACTGTATCCAGGAATACCCATGCTTTAAAAGCAGCAATGTACCCAACAAACGACTCAGCCTTCCATTGCCATCCTGGAAAGGATGAATACTCAGAAAGTCGTATACAAACAATGCGGCCTTTATTAATACATGGGTTTGCTGATCTGTTTGATACCATTCCACCAGCTTCCGCATAGCATCTTCGGTAGCAAAACCGGGTGCGGTAGTCTGAAATACCACCTGTTTGGTTCCATCCGGATTTTTTGCTTCCACTACATTGCTGTGCTGTTTGTAGTTACCCCGGTGCCAGCCGTCCTTTTCACTATACTTCATCAGCAGGTGGTGCAGGTGTTTCAGATTGTTTTCCGTGATGTCGATGTCAGTGAAGGAACCTGCAATTAATTCCAGCGTTTCAAAATAACCGGCCACTTCCTGCTGATCCCTTTCTTCCAGTTTGGATACAGCGAGGTTTTTTATCAGTACTTCCACTTCTGCATCGGTCATCCGGGAGCCTTCGATACGGGTGGAGGCACCCACACTTCTTACAGTAGCAATGGACTTTAATTGTTTCAGGGTTTGGCCCTCTCTTCTTTCAATGGTAGCCCAGGAGGCATCGAACCGGTCAACCTGGCTAATCTCTTTTGTCAGTTGCATCCAGTCGGGCGAGAAGGAAAAAGTATAAATCTGACTCATTATTTAATACGATTTGATACGCTAATATACGTAAATAATTCATCGGTCCGCCCTTAAATTGATACGAAACGATTCGATTATATACGATAATTGTAAGCAGCGGCACCGGGAATCGAATATATTGAATTGATAATCAATGAAATTGACCTTATTCGATCAATTGTACGCTCCAGCATTCAACCAAAGGAGAAGCCGTGAAATTAAGTTCGGAGCAAACAGGTAGTTTTGCGAACAGCCGTTATCCGCAACGTTGCCTTTCAGTACGAAAGGATGGAGGAGATCGTAAGACCAGCGTTGGTAAAGGGTAGAAAAAAGTCTATGTACCTTGAGCCTGAAATGCTAAAGTATAATAAAACAGCACTCGATTAACAGCCATGCCCGCCCCCGAACTCCTCCTCCTCCGCTCGGTAAAAACCGGCAAAGGCCTGCAGAAACTCATCCGCAACCTGCAGCAACAGAGAAAAGCCACCAAAGTTTCCGGTAAACCGAGGAAAGCACTGAGTGCCGGTGACCGGAAAATAGTACTGCATAAAACCAACGGCCACTGCCATCTCTGTGGCACCACAATTTCAACCAGCAATTTCCACGCGGATCATGTGGTGCCGCACAGTAAGGAGGGCGCGCATGACCTCAGCAATTATCTCCCGAGCTGCGCCGTATGCAACCACCTTCGCTGGCATTACAGTCCGGAGGAAATCCAGCTCATGCTCCGCCTCGGCCGCTGGCTGAAAACAGAACTCGTGAAGGAAGAGGCCCAAAACCTGGATCTGGCGAACCGCTTTGTACAACAGCTGATGAAAAGAAGAAAAGAAAGGAAAACTTAAGTACCCCTTTATTAATTTCAGCACAGAAAACCATGCGCAGCATACTATTTAACTAACTGCAGCGCATATGTTCTCTAAAAAACTTTTAGCCAAAACGAAAACCCATTGCCGTCCATACTGAAAACGATATGTCTGGCCCTCTTCATCGCAGCCACCATCACCCTCCCTTCCTGCTCAGGCTGCTCTGATAAAAAAGGCAAAAAAGCAACCTACGTACAACCCTCTGTGGATTACCGGGGCCGTTACCGAAAGGGACATATCCGTCAGCCGGTGAGCACCCGCAAAGACGCGATCAAAAACCAGCACCGCTCCCGCTACTACTACCACACACGGGGCAAGTACCGACGTAAACGCAAAAAAGACTGAATTTCTCATTTTCAGGAAAAAGACGGTTAACACATATACGCATTCCTTTGTATCTTGTACCTGCAAAGATCCAATGATTCACCAGCAACCCCCCATCCCACTCACAGCCCGGGTATCTTACCTGGAAGTTGATCTGTGCGATGCCTTCACTTGGTCGTTCCCCGAATTCATTCCCTTCTGCGCCTCCCTCTACTACTACTCTTCGCTGAAAACCTTCGGCACTTCTTCCAGCGCGCAGTAAGCGCACCCCGGCCAGACAACCACTCAGTCCGGCCCCCATCCCATATTCTCCTTCATAACGTTTACAAGCTTTTGCAATGGCTACGATTGTGTATACGATCCTGCTCGCAGGAATCCTCGTACTTCCCCTCCCTTTATGGACCTTACTGGAATACCGCGCCCGTAAAAAACAACAACAACAGGCATTCTCCGTTTTGCAGGATGCCGCCGGCCGCTACCAAATGGTCCTCACGAATTACAGGGAGGCCGAAAACGGATGGATGGCGGCAGATACCCGTCAAAAAATACTGCTGATGGTTACCGGCGATGAAGGCTATTGGCAAACCAGGCTACTGGATGTAAAGGCCGGCTGCAAGTGCCATATTCAACGCAGCTACCGGTTGAATAGCGACCAAAACGAGAAGCCCCTCTCCGTATCCCTCTGTATCGAACCGGCAGGCGAAATGCCCGCGGAATGGCTGCTCTACCACAGCAATACCTGGCAGCCACGCAAATGCAGGGAGGCCGAAAAAATGGCGGAACACTGGTGCCAGACCATCCGCCAGATGGGTGCTGCCTGATAGCGCCGCCGCTGCAGCTACACCCCCGCTTTCACCTCTTTATGTGGTTGCCCGGGCCTGGGGTTGGTTTACCTTGCCGGCTGATTCCGGTAACATGCAGCTATCTCCTTTCATCAGCCAGAAGTTCAGGTTCTACGCCTTTGTATCCATGCTCCTGCTGGTGTACGTACACGGCTATAACCTGCGCGACAGCTACCTGCAACCTTTTACCCTGGTGCAGGAACCGCTCACCTTCACCAGTTTCTTCGAATACCTCACTGCCAACGGACTGTTCCGCTTCCGCATCCCCATGCTCTTCGCCATCTCCGGCTACCTCTTTGCCCTGGGCGACGCGCAACCACACGGGCAACGGGTGAAGAAGCGGCTCCGGACCCTCCTCCTGCCTTACCTGCTCTGGAGCGGAATCGCCCTGCTGCTCACCTTCCTGCTGCAGCAATTTCCGCCCTCCGCGCAGGCCGTGGCCAATGCGCAACTGGACCAACTGGGCGACAACCGGCCCTATACCGAAATCGGACTAACAGGCATGCTTACCCGCTTAACCCTCACACCCATCGCCTACCAGCTCTGGTTCATCCGGGTACTGCTGGTCTATAACCTCGCGTATCCGCTGATCAGAAAAGCGGTCGTGAAAGCCCCGAAAATCTGGTTCCCCATCGTCGCCTTCCTGTGGCTCACGATGTTCGGACTGCACTTCATCGAAGGGGAGGGCCTGCTCTTTTTCTCACTCGGTGCCTGGCTGGCCATCAACCGCTCTGATCTCTCAAAACCGCCGGCCTGGCTTTCCCTGAAATGGACCCTGCCGGTATTCCTTGCAGCCGCTGCCGGGAAAACCACCCTCGCGTTTTACCTGCAACCTAACTTTGCCGGCGCCATCACGCTCCTGCTGCTGCACAAAATCACCGTGTTCACCGGGTTCATCAGCATCTGGTTCGGAGCGGATGGCCTGGTGAGGTGCTGTATGTCCCGCCCCTGGTTCGGTTGGCTCAGCGCCTTCTCCTTCATCATATACGCGCTGCACGTGCCCCTCATCAATTACGCCCACCAGCTGCTGCTGCCTGTTACCAACAGCTGGATGCTCGGCAGGCTGGCCGACTATTCCCTGCTGCCCCTGCTCATCATCCTCTTTTGCATCCTCGTGGGGGCGGCACTGAGAGCCCTGTTTCCCCGCGCCTACGCCTTGCTCACCGGGGGCAGGGGGCTGGGTTAACAACCGGTAAGGAACAGTTTGATTTTCCTGTTTACGCACTGATGGATTTCCCTTCCGGTCAACCATTGAACCGCGAAGCTGTTATATCCGCATCTTATGCCTTCACCACTATCCTCCGCCGATACCGACCGCATCATAGAAATGGCCTGGGAAGACCGTACCCCCTTCGAAGCCATTGAACAGCAGTTTGGCCTGGCGGAAAAAGACGTCATCCTCCTCATGCGGCGCGAACTGAAACCCGCCAGCTTCCGCCGGTGGCGCAAACGCGTAACCGGCCGGACAACCAAACACAGCGCCCTGCGTTCCGGTGAAGTCAACCGCTTCGCCTGCAGCCGGCAACGCGCCATCAGCCAGAATAAAATCAGTAAACGGTGAAGGGAAAAACGGGCCGCTGAAGATTCTCCCAGGGGTTTTGGATTATTGATTATTCATTATTGATTATTGGGTGCATACGGAGGCAAAAGGTTTTATCGCTGATCAACCTTTTGACATTGCCGGCAATAAGAATCGAAGACAAGACTTCCGGAGTCTGAAAAGCATTGCCGTTTGGCGCCTTTGCGTGAAATCTTAACCGCAGAGAACGCGAAGGATTTCGCAGAGTACGCAAAGGGATTTGACAATTAACTGATGTGCTGATAAAACTATTGACGGAGCCAACATTGAACCTTGAACTTTGAACTTTTGAACTTCATCTCCCGGAGCGAACCTTAAACCTTAAACTTTAAACCTTAAACAGTTTCCTGTTGCAGAAATATTCAATTTTCAATGCTCAATACTCAATTCTCAATGAAACGCTCCGGAACCGCGGGGTTGCGCGGAAAATCTTAACCGCAGAGAACGCGAAGGATTTCGCAGAGTACGAAAAGGGATTTGACAATTTACGGATGTGCTGATAAAACGATTGACGGAGCCAACACTGAACCTTGAACTTTGAACTTTTGAACTTCATCTCCCGGAGCGAACCTTAAACCTTAAACTTTAAACCTTAAACAGTTTCCTGTTGCGGAAATATTCAATAATCAATGTTCAATTTTCAATGCTCAATGAACCGCTCCGGAACCGCGGGGTTGCGCGGGGGATTTATAGTTGATTGGATGTTTTCGTTGCGAAAACCCCGCGGAGACACATAATGTTTCACCCGGAGCCAACCTTTTGAACCCTTTGAACCTCTTGAACCTTTTAAACCTTTCTTCCGGAGCCAACCTTTTGAACCTCTTGAACCTTTTAAACCTTTGAAACCTTGTTTTCCTGCCCCCGCTCATCATTTCCCCTGCCCAAACTCATATTCCACCTCCCGCACGTGGCCTACTTTTACAGGTGCATCCGGAACCACTAACCCTGCCGGATGCCCTCACCTCTAAAGCTTGCCATATGCTACTCACACAATCAATCAGCCTCGAAAAATTCCTGCAACAGCTCGAATCCCGCAACCCCGGTCAGCCTGAGTTTATCCAGGCCGTGGCCGAAGTGGCCCAGGTGATCATCCCCTACCTGGAGGAACACCCCGAATACCGGAAAGCCAATATCCTGGAACGCATCACCGAACCCGAACGCGTCATCATCTTCCGCGTACCCTGGATGGATGATGAAGGCAATTTCCGCATCAACCGCGGCTACCGTATACAGATGAACAATGCCATCGGTCCCTATAAAGGCGGCCTGCGTTTCCACCCCAGCGTAAACCTGGGTATTCTCAAATTCCTGGCCTTTGAACAGGTGTTCAAAAACGCCCTCACCACCCTGCCCATGGGCGGCGCCAAAGGCGGATCGGATTTTGACCCCAAGGGAAAATCGGATAATGAAGTAATGCGCTTCTGCCAGAGCTTCATGACCGAACTCTGCCGCCATATCGGCAACGACACCGATATTCCCGCCGGCGATATCGGCGTGGGCGGCCGCGAAATCGGTTTCCTGTTCGGACAGTACAAACGCATCGTGAACGAGTTCAACGGCGTACTCACCGGCAAAGGATTTACCTATGGCGGCAGCCTCATCCGCCCGGAAGCTACCGGTTACGGCCTGCTCTTCTTTGTGGAAGAAATGCTGAAACGAAACAACGACAGCCTGAAAGGAAAAAAAGTGCTGATCTCCGGCAGCGGCAATGTGGCCCAGTATGCCATTGAAAAAACCATCCAGTGCGGAGGTATTCCCATTACCGCTTCCGACAGCGACGGATTCATCTATGACCCCGATGGCATTGACGCCGGAAAACTGGCCTATATCCTCGACCTGAAAAATGTACGCCGCGGCCGCATCAGCGAATACGCAGCGGAATACCCCAATGCCTACTATTTTGAAGGCGAGAAACCCTGGAAAGTACCCGGTGATATCGCCCTGCCCTGCGCTACACAAAATGAACTGGACGAAAAAGACGCGAAGGCGCTGGTGAAAAATGGCTGCAAACTGGTAGCCGAAGGCGCCAACATGCCCACCACACCGGAAGCCATCCAGGTATTTGAAAAGGCCGGCATCCTGTATGCGCCGGGTAAAGCGTCCAATGCGGGGGGTGTAGCTACCTCCGGACTGGAAATGTCGCAAAACTCCCTGCGCCTGGCCTGGACCCGCGAAGAAGTGGAAAACCGCCTGCGCGGCATCATGCAGCATATCCACGCCCAATGTGTGCAGTTCGGTAAAAATGCCGATGGCAGCATCGACTATGTACGCGGCGCCAACCTCGCCGGTTTTGTACGCGTGGCGGATGCTATGCTGGCGGAAGGACATGTATAAAATCCGGACACAAGAGCGTGGCATTACAGGGTATACATACCTGTTATGCCACGCTGTATTTTACTTACCCCTGACCCCGCTGGTTTTATTATCTTCATGCTGATGAATAAAATGCAATTGCCATGATCGCCTTTTCACTACGCTTTTTTCCGGCTGTATACCTCACTGTTTTATTGCACAGTGCCACTGCACAGGTCGCCACCATTTCATCTGATAAAGACTGGCAGCTGCAGCTGGCTGTGATCAAAAACTCACCGGAAGCCGATGTCATCATCCGCATCGGGGATGCAGATAACCTGGGCTTTGGCTGGCCCGATCAGTTCGACCCGTTCTGCGCCCGCATGACAGACGCACACGCTTATCCCTGGGAACCGCAGGCCGGCGACCTCCCGGGCCTCGACCGCATCCTGCTTTCTTCGGCTTACCGTCCGGATAAAGGTTCCCCCTGCGGATCTGATGGTTACAGCAGCAGTTATGACCCCGCACGAACAAAACCGGCCAGCCTGAAGCTGCCCCTTGAATCCCTGAAAAACACGGAGATCACCAACGCCTGGCTGCAGCTGTTTATCGACGACTTCCAGGCGCCGAGTTTTTGTTCACGTTTTGTGATGCTGCTCAACGGAAAGCGGTACCCCGAAGGAGAAAAGCTGCTGAACGCCATCGACCAGACAGGGCCCGTGGGTAAACTTATATCCATCCCCCTGAAAGAAGACTGGTTCCCCCTGCTGAAAACAGGCGGCCAGCTCAGCCTGCTGATAGATGAAATAAACGGCACTGCGGATGGCTTTGCGATTGATTTCGTCCGCCTGCTGGTGAACCGGCACCGGGAAAACAGCTGTAAGGGATCTGTACGGGGCTATGTACGGGATAAAGAAACCGACCAGCCGGTGGGGCAGGCACAGGTATTCCTGGCTGATAACAGCTACGTATACACGAACCAGGATGGCGCCTTTGAATTCAGGGATATTCCCGCCGGGTTTGAAGTGCTGCGGGGAACGGCCAGTGGTTACGTGGATGGAACAGCCACGGCAGATATCGGCCAGGGAGATGAAAACGCAGAGGTGCTCATCCTGCTGTCGCGCGGGAAGGATGCACAATTCAATAACCAGGCTATTCAGGTGGGGCAGTCCATTACGCTGAACGCCCTTTTATTTGAACAGGGGAAGGCAGACCTCAATGCAGCATCCGGAGCCGAACTGGATAAACTGCTGGCTTTTATGAAAAACAATGCCGGAGCAGAGATTGAACTCTCCGGGCATACGTCTTCCGAAGGCGACCGGGCTATGAACCGCTCCCTCTCTTACAAAAGGGTAAAAGCCTGCAAGGATTATCTCGTATCCCGGGGAATTGAGGAAGGCCGCATCATCGCGGTGGGATTCGGACCGGATAAGCCCGTTGCCCCGAATGATACCGAAACCGGACGCGCTAAAAACCGGCGGGTGGAAATGCGGCTGACGAAATTGTAGCCGGGCAAAGCGGTTTCCGCCCCTTGGCATTTCAGATGATAATGCTGAACCCGGTGGCATTCATTTTATAACGTTTCTTTCACTGATCTCCGCCGGTTTACCTGCAGAAATTTCAGCTAAATTCACCGTGCAAATCATCCCGTCATGAAATTCTCTTTCAACTCCCTGCTGATCGTAGTGGGCATTATCATCAGCAGTCTCATTTTTTCCTATGCCTACCAATACAAATTCCGCAGCACCGAAACGATCGTGGTAACCGGTCTCGCCGAAAAAGATTTTACCAGCGATGAAATCGTGTGGAAAGGCAGTTTTACCCGCACCGGGATGGACCTCAAAGACGCCTACGCTTCCCTGAAAGCGGATGAGGCCGAGATCCGCCGCTACCTCACCGCACAACAAATACCCGACAGCGCTATCATCTTTTCTTCCGTTGACGTACAGAAAAATTTTGAAACCCGTTACGATAATGAAGGCCGGGTGGCCGGTTCCAGTTTTTCAGGCTATAGCCTCACCGGAGAAGTAACCGTGCAGTCGCGCAGCATCGCCCTCGTGGAAACCATTTCCCGCCAGGTAACCGAACTGCTGCAGAAAGGCATTGAGTTCAGCTCCCGTAAACCCGACTATTATTACTCCCGCCTGAATGAACTCAAAATCGACCTGCTGGCCAAAGCCGCGCAGGACGCGAAACTCCGCGCCGAAACCATCGCGAAAAACTCGGGGGTTAGCCTGGGTAATATGAAAAAAGCCAATATGGGCGTTTTCCAGATCACCGGTAAAAACAACAACGAGGAATACAGCTACGGCGGATCTTTCAATACCACCTCCAAGGAAAAAACCGCTTCGATTACCCTGCGGGTGGAGTATATCGTGGAATAAAAAACATGGTGATTGGGTGATGTGCTGGTGAAATTGAACCACGAAGGCTCCAGGGCAGAAAGAAACACGAAGGGATTCAATGTGATGAATGTGATGAATGTGTTGGAATGTGATTGGATTCTCCCGTTGTTCCGTTGTGTGAAAACTTAACCACAATGGACACGAAGTATTTCTCAAAGGACACAAAGGAATGTTATGAATGTAACAATGAACATTCTCCCAAAGCCAACCTTTTGAACCTTTTGAACCCCTGGAACCTTTTGAACCTTTTTAGTAGCCAACCTTAAACTTTAAACCCTTAAACTTTGAACTTTTAAACCTTCCTTCCCTCCCCGATCATTTATCTTTGCCCCCGCATGGGACAAAAAAAACTGATCCGTTTTAATGCCATCAAATCCTTCCCCAACGTACTGGAATACCCGGAGAATATGGCGGGGCAATGGCAGCAGCATTTCGGGAACCAGCAGCCCCTCGTGCTGGAGCTGGCCTGCGGCAAGGGAGAATACACCGTGAACCTGGCCCGCATGTTCCCGGAGAAAAATTTCATCGGGGTGGATGTAAAGGGGAACCGCATCTGGGCCGGCGCGAAAAAATGCCTGGAAGAAAAACTCCCCAATGCCGCCTTCCTGCGCACCCAGATCGGCATGCTGCCAAAGTATTTCGCCCCGGGTGAAGTGTCGGAAATCTGGATCACCTTCCCCGACCCCCAGCTCCGCACCTCCCGCGCCAAAAAACGCCTCACCCACCCGGTATTCCTGCGCGCCTACCAGCAGGTGCTGCAAACCGGCGGCCGTATTCACCTGAAAACCGACTCCCCCGATCTCTACCGCTTCACCAAAACCGTGATTGAACATTCCGGACTTTCTTGTGTTACGGATTATGATAATGTGTATGCACAGTCGGATGATCCCGTCCTCCACATCAAAACCCATTACGAGGCACTGGACATCGCCGGCAGCAACCGGGTGTTTTACCTGCAGTTCACCCTGCCGGACAACCCGCTGCCCAACCACGACCATGCTATGCAGGAATTACTGAAAGCCACCGAAAAAACCGAGACCGGACATGAGCAGACTGATTGAAGGAAAAGATTTTTACTACAATGAAAACGGCTACCTTGTATTTACCGAACATTACCACCTGAAAAAAGGCTTCTGCTGCGGCAACGGATGCCGTCATTGTCCTTACCAGTTTGAAAACGTACCCGAACCCCTCCGTACCGAATTACGGAAAAAACATCCGGCCCCCAAAAAGTCATCGGCATGAGCAAGCAGGTTAAAAAAAGCGTGGCCAAAAAAGGAACAGACGGACCACCGCGCGATAACCGGTACACTTTTTTTGAGAATGTGTTCGACGTGGTGCGCCAGGTCCCGAAAGGACGCGTAACCAGTTATGGAGCCATCGCCGCTTACCTCGGCACAAAGATGTCGGCCCGCATGGTAGGTTGGGCCATGAATGCCTCGCACCTTGCCCAGCCCAAAGTACCCGCCCACCGCGTAGTGAACCGCAACGGCATGCTCAGCGGAAAAAATCATTTTCCCACCCCCACCGCCATGGAGGAAGCGCTGCAAAAAGAAAAAGTGAAAGTGGAAAAAGACACGGTGGTGGATTTTGAAAAACTGTTCTGGGACCCGGCGGTGGAGCTGGGGTTATGATGCCGCCCGGCAAACAGATTTCAAGCAGCTCCTCAACCGCTGTGAAACTGATCCGCAACACCTGCGCAGTACAAAGCACGCTGATGGCCGCCCGGAAAAACCTGCGGGTAATGAATAAGAATAATGCTCCCTGATGCAGACGGCTGATACAAATTTCATTGGTGGAGAATACACTTCCCCCTTCTCTGACTGCTTATTTTAATACCTTTTTTCCGCCTCTTTAAAATACCGGATAATGGCTTCCGGGTTTCCCGTTTTATAATTTTTGAGACTATAAGTAACCTGGAATGGCACCAGCGACCGGTTTCCCTCAGGTGATTTTTTCAATGAAGAACACATGCGCACCCTATACAGCTTTTTGCCGGAGGATGTTTCAAATAACGGCGCCAGACTGAACCCCCGGGGGAAAGCCTGGCTGGTAAAATGCAGCTCCAGCGTATCCTTTGTTCCCTTAAAAAATGCATTGGGAATAAGATAAATTTCTTTTTCCGCGGTCTTGCCTGTTAGTATGGTTTCGCTGTTTGCAAGGAGCGTATCCAGGTTAATACTGAATATCCATTGAGTGGATTTCAGCGTATCCAATTGAACAACCGTTCCTTCCTCCACAATATCCTCGTTAAAACGAAACCCCCACTGGCTGTTTTGTTTTACATGGAGTGTGTAATGACGCCATACTCCCTCCAACCCATCGACCAGGCCGGCTGTATCTTCAAAGTATGGTAACTCATACATCCTGCTGCCTTCATACGCATGAATCACCGTAATGGAAGTATCATAATGATGAATGGTGCCGTCCATCATTAATAATGGGTTGATCATCTCCACCTGTACGCTCTTTAACGATTCTGTACTATCCGGACCCTGGGCTTTGCAGTTATCTGCAAACAATAAAATCAGGCAGGCTGTACAGATCGCTCCTGCTGTGCTGGAAAGATATTTCATCGGTATTTTTTTAAAGATGGTAATCCTTATTAAAGGGGCATAATAATAAAATTATCATGCCCCTTTTTCACAGTGACTTTAAGTCTTCTGATACTTTCATATTAAAGTGTTGTGCTATTGCCATTTTTAATAGAGAACCAATATTTATGAAAAACTTCAATATTGATTGCTTTACTTTTTTGCTTCTCCAAAAAAGTAACAAAAAAATCCCGATCCCGATCGGGACGAAAACGATTACACCCCGTTTTCGGGATGGTTCCCTGATTTAATCCCGATAGCTATCGGGATACTACTGTAAACTCAACTGTTGATCCCTGATCGTTGAAACCCGCAACCATATTGGTTTCGATCAGATCATTTATACTTCATTTCAATAGCACAACACGTTCTATACTAATAAAATCAGCCGGATAATAAAAATGCCGGGGACCTTGCAGCGCCGGAAGCGATTTTTGGTTACAATCATTCCGTATGCAGCGTTTGTATGTTATCCTCCTTGCAGGTATCCCTTTTTTTGCCGCCGCCCAGAACGTGGGCATCGGCACGTCTGCCCCGGTTGAAAAGCTGGATGTAAACGGCGGTATCAATCTCTCCGGAAAACTGAAACTGAATGGAAATGCCGGAAGGCCGGGCGAGGTGCTACAGGTAAATACGGATGGCTCCCAATCATGGTCTGCCTTCGGCCGCAACTTTAAAAACAGGAGACTGTCTGTAATATCCGGCAGCTTTTCGGTACCGGCTGGCGTAACCAGGCTGCTGGTGGAGGCGGTGGGCAGTGGCGGCGGCGGCGCAAAAGGCGGCGGCGGCGGGGGTGGTGGGTATATCATGGCCGTGGTGAAGGTAGCCCCCGGCACCGCAATCAATTACTCGGCAAGCGATATTACGCCAGGGGCCGCAACGGAAAATGCCGTGGGTACCAGTAAAACCGGATCGGTTATAACAGGCAGCGGATTCAGCATACAGGCAAATAGCGGAAGCGGGGCCAAACCCGATGGAGCCGGATCGGGAGGCGATGTAATCTTTTCAGGCGACAGCATTGAATACGTACATTACTATTGTGGAAGCGGGGGCACTGCCACTACGGAAACGTACAGCCAGTACTCCCCCACCGAGTTCGTTACACAGCGCTATTACGGCAACGGGGGTATGTGCCCGTATAACCCAACAGCCATTTCCCAAGGATCTTTTCTGTCTTTTAAAACTGCTACCCTGGTCAATGTACGGCTGGTATATGGCAGTATTATCAATGGTGCCTACGCGGTGGGAAACGGCGGCGGCGGGGGCAATACATCTTCAGGCCAATGGGGGTTTGAAGGCGGGGGCGGACTCGTAGCCATATCCTGGTAAACCCGAAGATCCTTACAGCAGATTGACTTTTTCCTGCTGCAATCCGGCCGGCGGGCATACAGGTTCCGGCGCCCCGGTATTCGGTGAGGGATGGCTTTTTAGGGCAATAACAACTATTCAACCAATTATCATGTACATGAATAAGAAAGCGTTTCTTTTTTCCTGCCTGCTGCTGGGTGCTGCCGTATGCCAGGCACAATCGGGCCGCATTGGCATTGGTACCAGCAATCCGCTTGCCCGGCTGCATGTGGCCGACAGCAATGTGCTTTTTTCGGCGCCCGGCGATGTTACCGCACCCGCGCTGCTACCTCCTGCAGATGGCCCGGGCAGGTGGATGATGTGGTATGTGGATAAAGCCGCTTTCAGAGCCGGCTATGTTAGTGCGGATCAATGGAGCAGCGGGAATATAGGTAACTATTCCCTGGCTGCCGGGTTCAATAGTATTGCCAGCGGCCTGTACAGTATTGCCCTTGGAGACCGGACCATTGCAACAGGCACCGGAGCTGCTTCTATTGGCTCCTGTCTTGCGCAGGGCATATACAGTTTTAGCGCGGGTTCAGACAATCAATCCCTTGGCTCTTATAGCAGCACGCTGGGCTCTTTCAATCAGGCACCTGGAGATTATGGGGTAGCCATGGGATTTTTCAACAGCGCCCGGGGCGAAGGATCTTTTGCTTCGGGCCAGTATTGTATTGCCCATGCCTCATCTTCGGTGGCCATGAACTATTCTACTTTCAGCGGCGGCATTAACGCTACTGCTGCGGGTTATCAAACCATGGCCCATGGCAACCACAGTTTTGTGGTAGGTAATTTAAACGATACGCTGGTAACCATTGGTTATGATGGCTTCCGGTTCGATAATCCCCTGTTCATTGTAGGCAATGGCGATGATCTGCAGGGCCTGCGCCGGTCGAATGCGCTGGTGGTGTACCAAAGCGGCAATACCGATCACAATGGATATACCCGGCTGGGCAAGCAAAGTGAACAGGCGCCATTAATAAAAGTTAAGGAAATAAGCAATGCCGTAAGTGCCGCTACTGAGGGTGGTGTGGTTACTATTCCGCATGGGTTGTTTCGCAACCGGGTGCTTTCGCTGCAGGCGTTACTGGTGTATGGGTCGGGCGATGTGGTACCCGGATTTCGCGGTACGCCCGGATTTGAGTACAGCATAGCCTTTGACGACAACAATATTTTCATCTACAACATCAGTGGCAACAGTGCCAATATTTTAAGCAAGCCACTCAAGATAATGATTACGTATAAAGAGTGATGGCGGAGAGGAAGTTCAGGGTGTTGGCGGATGGCAGATGGCGGATGGCGGGGAAGAACCTTCTAAGGAGGTTCTTTGAACATTCAACTTTCAACATTCTTCATTCAGTTGGCGGCTGGCAGATGGCCGATGGCGGGGAGGAACCTTCTAAGGAGGTTCTTTTAACCTTCAACTTTCAACTTTTCAACATTCAACATTCTTCATTCAGTTGGCGGCTGGCCGATGGCCGATGGCGGGGAAGAACCTTCTAAGGAGGTTCTTTCAACCTTCAACTTTCAACATTCAACTTTCAACATTCTTCATTCAGTTGGCGGCTGGCAGATGGCCGATGGCAGGGAAGAACCTTCTAAGGAGGTTCCTTCAACTTTCAACCTTCAACTTTCAACATTCCCTTCGTCCCGGCGGGGTTTTCGCCCCGGAATCATCCGGTGACCATACATCCTCCCGCAACCCCGGCGAGGGAGGAGGAGAAAAGTTCAAGGTTCAACGTTGAATGTTCAAGGTTCGTTATCCTGAAAGCTGCTGTGCGGTAGCCGGTGAGGTTGAATGGGGATGCCGGCTGCTGTGCAGATGGCAGCGGCGGTGGCCACGCTCCGTTCGGGCGGTGGGGGTTGGATCAGCGGGGATTCGATTGATTGAAATACTTTATTGCAACTTCTCCCACCCACCTACCCATAGGAACTGGTACCGCATTACCAATCAATTTGTAGGCGTTTCGGCTGGGATCAAAATGAAAATCATCAGGAAATCCCTGCAAACGAGCATACTCCCGAACAGAAAAAGGCCGTACCCCAAAAGCGCAATTGCGATCTTTCACTAAACGAGTACTGAGGTCTTTCGCATAATGCGCCACACAGGTTGGCGCTAATGCATTTTTATCTGATGGGTCCACAATAATGGGTAAATCGCGGCAAGTACCCTTTATCCTTTTAAGCACATAAGCTGGCATATCTACCTTGGGGCCTGATTCAATAATATCAGAAAGGTTAACCTTTCGTTTTACTATTCGTGGGGCTGTAATGGAAAAGGGCTTTCTCGTGCCGACTAGAATCAATCTTTTTCGTCTTTGAGGCAACCAAATAGCCGCATCGATGGGGCAAAATACCTGAACATAGTATTGAGGTAATTTGGTCATTGCCTCCATTACAACTTTAAATTTTTTCATGCCGGGTACATTTTCCACGATGTACATTTCAGGCAATTCGATTGCGATATGGCGGAAAAAGTGTAGAAATAAATCATCTCCAGTGCGGGTGCCGTGGATATCTGCAATGGGCGAATACTTTGTGCAAGGATAGGTGCCAACAATGATATCTGTTGAAGGCTGCTCTAAAACCGTTAAATCTTTAATATCCTTATGCAGAATTGCGTGGTTAAAATAATGAGGGTTAGCCGCCATACTTTGAACAGCGGAAATATCTAAATCAAGCGATTGGATTAATTGGACCCCAGCTTGCTGTAAGCCTATTTCCATTCCTCCGCATCCTGAAAAGTAGCCTTTGGCTGTTGGCTTGTACATTTAATAATGATTTATCTTAGTCAAAGATGCAAATCGATTTTGTGAAGGACTGTATGTTTTAAGACACATTTTCTTAATTATCAAAAAGGCCCTGCTAATCGCCATTATTAATGCTTAAACATGCTGAATTATTACTATTCGGATACTATTTCTGCGTTCCTACAAAAAACAGTCAATGAAATTTTTGGGGCAATCTCTTTGTCCAATCAATTTGATTCATCATTTTTTCAAAACAAAGCATGGGAAGAACAGATTATTATTCTTAAAAAGGCATTTGAAAATCTCGATGGAGAAGTTTTTTTCGAATTTTCAATCCCGAGGATGGGTAAAAGAATAGACGTCGTTGCTATCATAGAGAATGTGATTTTTATAATAGAATTTAAAGTAGGCGAGACAAAATTCCAACAATACCAAATCGACCAAACCTGGGACTATGCGCTAGATTTAAAAAACTTTCATAAGCCCAGCCACAAAGCAATTATAGCACCTATACTTGTTGCAACAGAAGCCCCGACTTCAATTTTCACTATTCAAGAAACGAGCCACGAAGACAAACTTTTATCACCAATTAAAGTTTCAAAAGATCAGTTATCAAGTGCTCTTAGAAATGTTTTAGAATATTACAAATCCGAGATTAAAATTACTGGAGAAGTATTTATAAATGGCGCTTATGCCCCAACTCCAACAATCATCGAAGCTGCTGTCTCTTTATACAACAATCATTCTGTTGAAAATATCATAAGAAAAGAAGCGGAAGAATCTAAGTTTATTGCTACTACTTCCTCAATTTCAGCCATTATAGAATCTGCAAAAAAAGAAAACAAAAAGATCATCTGCTTCGTCACCGGCGTACCCGGAGCTGGAAAAACGCTTGTGGGCTTAAATATTGCTACACAACATTTAGATCAATCAAAAGGTAACTCAAGCGTCTATCTTTCAGGGAACGCACCACTCGTAGCCGTGTTGCAGGAAGCACTTACAAGAGACAAAGTATTGAGAGAGAAAGAGAAAAAAAGAAAAATCACCAAAAAATCAGCAAAACAAGCTGTAAAATCATTTATACAAATCATACACCACTATAGAGATGCTTATTTAATCAACCCAGAGGCTCCTTTTGACCATGTTGCAATTTTTGATGAAGCACAGAGGGCTTGGAACAAAGAGCAGACGATTAAATTTATGAAGCAAAAGAAAAATCGATCTGATTTTTCTCACTCAGAACCAGAATTTTTGATCTCTTGCCTAGACAGGCACAAAGATTGGGCTGTTATAGTATGCCTTGTGGGCGGTGGTCAAGAGATAAACACCGGGGAAGCTGGAATCTCAGAATGGTTAACTGCAATCGAAAATTCATTTTCGCATTGGAATGTTCATATTTCACCACACTTATCTGATGCAGAATACGCAGCTATTGATGAAATAAATAAATTAAAAGAAAAGTGTAATGTTACTTTAGATGAAGCATTGCACCTAAGTGTTTCATTAAGGTCTTTTAGGGCTGAAAATTTATCACTATTCGTCAAGCTGGTTCTTGATCACAAAATTGAGGAGGCAGAGGAAACACTTAAAAAGATAATTAAACATTATCCCATTGCTCTTACAAGAAATATCGATTCAGCAAAAAAATGGCTTCGCCGAATGGCTAGAGGAACAGAACGTTATGGCATAATAGTGTCTTCTCAAGCCCAAAGACTAAAACCACTTGCCATTGATGTTAAATCACCAATGAATCCTGTAAATTGGTTTTTGGATGGGAAAGACGATGTCAGATCCTCCTATTTCTTAGAGGATGTAGCAACCGAATTCCATGTGCAAGGTCTTGAACTAGATTGGGCATGCTTAACATGGGATGGAGATTTACGATATTCAAAAAGCGGATGGAAAACATTTCAATTCAAAGGAAATGGCTGGCAAAACGTAAAGAAGGACGAAAGAAAAAAATATCTAATTAATGCATATAGAGTATTGCTTACTAGAGCAAGGCAAGGGATGGTAATTGTAGTGCCGGCAGGCGAGCAAAATGACCATACAAGAAAACCAGAATTTTATAATTCAACCTTTGAGTACTTAAAATCTATTGGAATTCCAATTATTGATTGAAAATGAATCCGATTGAAATAAAGTATATTAAAGCTTTTGGCAAACTTAATAGGGCTACTAAAAATGGCAAAAAGGCCCCACATAAACCAATACTACTAATATCAATTATTGACCTCATTATCACTGGTGAGATAAAGCAAAACAAGATTAGGATTACACCGGAACTTGTATCTAGATTCAAAGATTACTGGAGTCTTCTTGTTAAGGATTCCTTTTTTAAAGCCAATTTCTCTCTTCCATTTTATCATCTAAAATCAGATCAGTTTTGGCATCTTACTACACTGCCAAGAAAGGAAATCATACTTACAAGTTCAAATTCAATAAAAAGTTTTAGCCACTTATGTGATGCGATTGATTATGCATCCTTCAACAATGATCTCTTTCTATTACTATTAAACCCCTCTTCACAAAGAACATTAAGAAACTATTTACTTGATACCTATTTTGGAATAAGAGTTGACCTTATTCCAGATTACATATTCAAAAAAATAGAATTGGAAATTCTAAAAGAAGCTCCGCCCCATTATCAGAAATTAATAGAGAATTCTGATGAGGAAGAGTTATTTGTAAGAAGTGGTGCATTTAAAAAAACGATACCGAAAATTTATAATCACACTTGCTGTATTACAAGGCATAGAATTATTTCCGGTTATGATATGCAAATGATTGACGCATGCCATATTGTTCCTTTTGCAAATTCACATGATGACACCATAAGTAATGGCATATGTCTCAGCCCTACTTTTCACAGAGCATTTGATAGGGGGCTAATCAGTATTAATGAAGATTATAAAGTAATTGTTTCGAGTAGATTTTCTGAAACAGGCAGTGACATCAGTTTAAAAAGTTATGATGGAAAATCAATATTTATTCCAAGTATAGAGAAATACAAGCCGTCCTTTGAGAATTTAAAATGGCATAGGGATAATGTCTTTAAAGGATAACGCCTCTCTCCCACCCCCACGCCTCCCCAATCTCCTCATCCTCCACCGAACCCGTATGCACAAAGCCGTTCTTCTGTAAGATACGCGTGGAAGCATTGTGCTCCGGGGCGGTTTTGGCGGTGATGGTGAGGGAAGGATCAGCGGTATGGGCAATGCGCAACAACTCGGCGCAGGCAAAGGAGGCAATACCCCGGCCTTCATATTCCGGAAAGGTAAAATAGGCTATCTCCACCCTGCCCGCCTTCGGCGCGCCTACAAAACTGCAGGTGCCCACTGCCTCCCCCTCCTGCAGGATAAAATACCCCACCCAGGGCAGTTCAAAACCCACCTGTTCGTAAAAGGGACCCATGGCGGCGATGATCTCCCGGCATTCGGGTTGCAGGAAGGGAGGGCGGTTGTGGGGATCGTGGGGGTGAATGGGGAGGAGGTTCAAGGTTTAAGGTTTAAAGTTTAAGGTTGGCTCCGGGAGAAGGTTCATTGGCAGATTCGTGTTTTTGATTTCACGCAAAGGACGCAAAGAATACAAGGCACGCAAAGGGAGAAGGTTCATTGGCACATTTGCATATTTGCACATCTGCACATTCCTTCGTGTCCCTTTTCAACCTTCGTGCCTTGGTGGTTCTATTTCCCGCAAAGCAGCCAAGGAACAAAGACGCCAAGGGAGCAGGCCCATTTGCACATCAGCACATTCCTTCGTGTTCCTTTTACCTGCCCTTACTATTTCAGATTATCAATATCACCCAGGTCTCTGGGACGCCCGGATTCCTTTTTGTTTTTAAGCAGATCCGAATAACCAATAAAATTAACCGAGAGCCCGTCAATGCTTACCACTTTGCGGTTTTGAAAGCACTCATGAAAACTGACACCATCTATTTCTGTGAGAAGGTCTATCCGCAGTGGAGGATACCCCAGTTGTATTACATTCCCGGGCTTCGTAAAATCGTCTCTGGTGAGGTTGAAAGAAGAAAATCCGAACTCGTTAACTGACTTCAGAATAAGGTCAGCGTTCCCGGGTGTTGGATTCAGCCATATATCCAGGTCGCCGGTATACCGGGGATAGCCGTGAATGCCCACAGCATACCCTCCAACGATGAGGTATTCAGCGTTGTTTTTGATTAATAATTCTATAAACTCTTTGAAGTCTTGACTGAACATCCTGCCGGTAATTTATGTACTGCTGCCTGAGCGTTTCTATTGCCTGAAGTCTTTCATTGTCAGTCTTGGAGAGCCAATAGTGGAAATCACTTTTCTGGTCTTTTAAACTGATTATTTTTAAGGACTTTTCCATCACTCAAATATACCGAAAACCGATGATGTAGGTATCATTTCCATCTCCTGATTCTATGCTATCGTTTCAATAACCGGAGCTGCCTGGTATGCCCCTGGTGAAGGTTCATTGGCAGATTCGTGTTTTTTTATTTCACGCAAAGGACGCAAAGAATACAAAGAACGCAAAGGGAGAAGGTTCAAAGTTTAAGGTTTAAAGTTTAAGGTTGGCTCCGGGACAGAAAGGTTTCAAAGGTTCCAGTGGTTCAAAGGGTTCAAAATAGTTGGCGGTTGACGGTTGATGGTTGACGGGAAGAACATTCTAAAGAGATTCAATTCATTCAAAATTCAACATTTATCATTCAACATTTCTTCATCCCTTCGTGTCCTTCGCGAAAATCCTTGTGCCCTTTGTGGTTAAGAATTTCACGCAAAGGACGCAAAGAATACAAAGAACGCAAAGGGAGCAGGTTCATTCATTGGCATTTGGGCACATAAGCACATTCTTTTCATTTTTTTGTTTCGCGTGCAACCCTTTGTTTGGAAAGGGTGTTAAATGCCTGCTTTGCGGGAAAAAACCGGGCATTTATATTTGCCCCTCGTTTTCCAAAAGAACGATTAATCACCTCACCTATGCGTTACCGTCTTTACTTTTTACTTGCCGCCGTTCTGTTTACCGCTCGCTCCCTGTCCAATAATATCCAGGTGGGTACTGTCACCGTCAACGGCAATACCCTCAGCTTTACCCTTTCCTGGGATAACAGCTGGAACAGCAGCACCAGCACCGACCTTTCCTATCCCGCCAACCACGATGCGGCCTGGGTATTTGTGAAAGTGCAGTCGAACAATGATAACCTCTGGCGCCACCAGCTGCTCAGCGCACTGAGTGCCAGTCATGCTGTTACCGGCGGCATCCTGCAGGTGGACGCCGTGAGCGACGGCATCGGGGTATTCGTTCGCCGCAGCGGCCCGGGCGCCGGTTCCGTATCGGGTACCGTGAGCCTGCAGCTGCAGTCGGTCCCCGCCGGCCAGCTCAACTTCCGCGTTTTTGCCGTTGAAATGGTATATGTACCCCAGGGCGCCTATCACCTGGGCGACGGAGGCGGCGCGCCCAAGTTCACCCCCCTCACCATCAGCAGCGAAAGCCAGTCCCTCCCTGCGGGTTCTCTCTATACCAACAGCCCTTCTTTACCCAATACGTTTCCCAAAGGATTCGCCGGCGTGTATGCCATGAAGTATGAACTGAGTTTTGAACAATGGGTCGATTTCCTCAATACCCTCACCTACCACCAGCAGGAAAACCTCACGGAAATTGCGCCCAACAGCGCCGTGAACAGCATGGTGTACCAAACCGGACTCGCCAATGTGAGTACCATCCTACGCATACAGGTGGCAGGGGTAAACAACACCGTACCGGCCCTGTATGGCTGCAATGCCAATATCAACGGCGATTTCAATGAAGCCGCCGACGGGCAAACCCTGGCCTGCGCGGTACTGAATCCCCGCCGCCTGCTGGCCTACCTCGACTGGAGCGGACTGCGCCCCATGACCGAACTGGAATATGAGAAAATCTGCCGCGGCACCCTCATTGACGGCAACCCGATACCGCGGGTAATTGGTGAATACCCCTGGGGAACCACCGACCTGGCCCGCTACTCTTCCAACGGTAACCTGCTCAATGCCTGGACGCCGCAGGAAGTGGTGGACGGACCCGTTGTCAACGGACGTACCGCCGCCAACGGATCCAGCACCAGCCGCCCTATGCGGACCGGCCTGTTTGCCGGAAACGGAACAGGCCGGTTAGCCGCCGGAGCCGGTTTTTATGGCAATATGGACCTGGCGGGCAATGTGTGGGAAATCTGTGTGGCAGCTTCCGGCACCGGTTCCAGTTACACCGGTAACCACGGAGATGGAACGCTGTCCATCAGTCCCGGGGTGGATAACGGCAGCGCCAACGTGGCCGACTGGCCGCCCGTTCTTTCCAACCAGGCTTATGGTATCCGGGGAGGGGGCTTTAACAACAGTTCTACCTCACAACTGCAAACTTCTGACCGTTCCTTTGCATCGATCAGTTTCACCGGCGTTATCAACAATATCGGGGGAAGGGGGGTTCGTAATTTCTAATATGCTTTTATGAAGCTGAGAACCTGCTGGATGACCGCCCTCCTGTTACCCGCCTGCTGTATGCTGCAGGCGCAGGACCCCATGTACAAAGGCGGTCCGGATGACGGCTACCGCTCATCGGCAGTTTCGGCTTTTATACCGGGTCGCGTGGCGGTGGATTTTATCTACAGCGGCGGCAGCGGTTCGGGGCATGCGCAAAACCGGTTACTGACTTTTCAGCCAGGCGTTATTGCACAAACCCTGATTTATGGCGGAGGCGCGGGCGATGGACATGCCCGGGATTCGCTCCGGCAATTTCAGCCGGTTAACTTAACGCAATTTTCTCCTTACTTCGGTGGTAACGGTGATGGCTACTCGGATAACCTCCGTTGTACTTTCCCTGCAGCCCCGGCAGATACCCTGCTGACAGCCGCCTGCGCCGATAACCGCTTTAACCTCACACAACTCTTTACCCTGCCTGGCCTCCAGCAGAGCTGGAATACAGCCGAGCCCGCTGCCGCGCCTCCGGGAATGTATACCCTGGCGGTACTCGCGCCCGGCGGCTGTGCAGACAGCGTTGTCGTTGATATCCGGCTACGCACCACCCAGTGGACGGGTAACAGCAGCAGCAACTGGCATGATCCGCTCAACTGGAATACCGGCTCCGTGCCCGACTCCACCACCCATGTAATCATCAGTACGGCTACTCCGTTTCCCTGTATCATCAGTCAGCAAAACGCCGAAGCCGCCAGCGTGCAGGTGCGCAACAACGCGGTGCTGCAGACCCTCAACAACCGGCAGCTGTTTATTGCGGGGCGGTGTGTGGTGCTGCCCTGAGGAGGAAGGTTTAAAAGGTTTAAGGGTTTAAAGTTTAAGGTTGGCTCCGGGACAGAAAGGTTTCAAAGGGTTCAGAGGTTCAAAGGGTTCAAAATAGTTGGCGGTTGACGGTTGATGGTTGACGGGAAGAACATTCTAAAGAGATTCATTCAAAATTCAACATTTATCATTCAACATTTCTTCATCCCTTCGTGTCCTTCGCGAAAATCTTTACGCCCTTTGCGGTTAAGAATTTCACGCAACGGACGCAAAGAATACAAAGAACGCAAAGGGAGAAGGCCCATTTGTCCATTTGAACATCAGCACATTTCTTCGTGTTCCTTGTCAACCTTCGTGCCTTTGTGGTTCCAATTCCCGCAAAGTCGCAAAGGGCGGACCGGCATCAGCACATCACCAAATCACCCAATCAACAAATCATAAACCTCCTTCCCGGTTGATAAGGATCATCCGCTTTTTTAACCACAATCACCCTCTCTCTGCTTTGAATCGCCCGGCCGGCAGGATATCTTAGCAGTAGCAATTTATCCGTTATGTACAGGCGATCTTACACCGGTTGGAGGATTGCCAGCCGGCGTTTACCGTAATAATTTACCTGCGGAAAATCCACCTCACGATCAGGCCCTGCTGCCTGCATCCTCCGCTCCCCTGCTGCCTGATTCATGCAACACCCGGGAAGCGGAACCTTCCTGCCGGCAGATCCCCTGGTCAGATTCTGCACCCCAACCGGGATGTCATTACTACTGTAAATCTACTTTTTATGAAACAGATCTGCACATCGCTGCTGCTGCTGGTAGCCGCCGGTATGCTGCAAGCCCAAACCTGGAACGGCTCCGTGAACAACGACTGGAATACCGACGCCAACTGGACTCCGGCCGGAGTGCCGGCCCCCTCCGGCAATGTAATCATCCCGGGTTCCATCCCCGGCAGTTACTGGCCCGCCTTCACCGGCCCTGTATCCATCAACAGTATTGAAATGCAGCCCGGCTCCCGGCTGGATGTGCAGGGGTATCCCCTCACCCTTTACGGGCAGTTCGCCAACAATACCTTCAGCGGGGCGGAGATCAATAACAGCAATCCCGCTTCAGCCATTACCATCAATCTCTGTACCGGCACCGCTGGTTTTATTACCTATTTTAACGGTAATACAGTGAACGGTCACCTGTTGATGTACCTCACCGGCAGCAGCCCCTTTATTGAAGGAAACGCCGTAACCCCGAATGTGTATCAGGGCAATGCCGTATTCAACATCAAGGACGCACTGCCGGTGTACATCGCGTACGGATCACCTTCCCGGTTCAACGGCCATCTGTCCATCGACCGTACCATTGCCGGCAGCACCAGCCTGTTTTATGCCGGGGCGCAGCTGGCGGGCAACTTCAGCTTTACCGCCTCAGCCACCGCACCGGTATGGATCGGCAACCCTGCCATTACAACAAATATAGCCGGTACCGTTACCATCAGCGCCGCCAATACCAGCCCGGTGCCTTTTGAAATGCACCGCGTGGTAAACCACACGCCGGGGGGCAGCATCCAGGTAAGCCAATCACAGGGCTTCTATCTTCAGCTGGATACCCTGCTGGTCAACACCCTGCAGATCACCGGCTACCGGGGGGGTGACTATGCAAAACTGATGAACAACGATATTACCGGACATCTTTCCATTGCGGATGATGCCAGCTATGGCGGCGGCTTTTTCACCTACATCCGCAACAATACCATCCGCGGCAACAGCAGCTTCACCATCAACGGTACCAACAGTTTTCTGGAAGCAGATGTGGCGGGTTCCGGAAATACCTACCTGGGAGATGTTAGCTTCCACAGTGCCGGGGCCACCCTTTACATCGGGTATGGCGCGCGCCTGCACTGCAGCGGCAACCTGGAGATCCGGAGTGCCGGTGGCGGACAGACCAGCGCCTTTAATGCCGGCGCCAGCATCGGTGGTGATTTTACTTTCAGCAACCCCGCGGCAGGGAATACCTCCCTGGGCAATGTGCTCAACAGAACCACCATCGGCGGGGCACTTTTCATTACAGCGGATTATCCCGCTCCCGCGGTGTTTGAAATGTACCGGCTGCTGAACAATACCGGCGGCGGCCAAATCCTCGTGCAACGTTCGATGGGGTTTACACTCCGGCAGGATACCCTCCAGGTGAATACACTGACCATCACCGGTTACCGGGGCAATAATTACGGCACCCTCGAAAATTCGGCTGTTACGGGCGACCTGTTCCTGGAAGATGATGCCGGTTACGGCGGCGGCTTTTATACCTATATCCGCGGCAATACCCTTACCGGCAACAGCCGCTTTACCTTTCATGGCACCAATGCCCTGCTGGAAGGGGATCAACCCGGATCGGGGAATACCTATCACGGGAACCTGGACATCAGCGCTACTGGCAGCGCCGCCCTGATGATTGCCTACCAGTCTCCCTTATTCTGCTCCGGTAATCTCAGCATTGAACGCTCCGCCACCGGGGGTACCCTTGCCTTCCATGCAGGCGCCACCATCAACGGCGATTTCCGCTACCGCAATTCCAGCGGGGGCGGCACTACCCTGGGTAATCCCGATAATACTACCAGCATCGGGGGAAGGGTGGATGTAACAGCCGCGTATCCCAGCCCGGAAGCTTTTAACCTCTACCGGTTCATCAACCATACCGGCGGGGGCACCGTTCGGGTGATGCAGTCCCTGGGTTTTGAAGTGAAATACAATTCCTTACTGCTGGATAGTTTGATCATCACCGGCTACCGCGGCAATAACTATAGCAAACTGGAAAACAATACCCTCACGGGTTATGTGCGGATTGCAGACGATGCCGGCTATGCAGGCGGTTTTTATACCTCCTTGCGGAGTAATGTGATCAACGGCCACAGCAGCTTTTCATTAAACGGCGCCAATGGCCTGCTGGAAGCTGACCAGGTGGGATCGGGCAACACCTATAACGGCAATCTGCTGTTTACAGTGACAGGCAGCGGCGACCTGGTGATCGCTTACCAGGAACCACTGAACTGCACGGGCCACCTGACCATTCAGCGTACCGGCGCCGGGAATACCCTGGCGTTTAAAGCGGGCGCCACTATTGGCGGTAATGTATCATATACCCTCGTTACATCGGGCAACACCCAGCTGGGAGACGCCACGCATACCACCACCGTAGGGGGCAGCCTGGAAATCCTGATCAGCAACAGCATTCCCGGCCAGTTCAGCCTCTATGGCCTGAAGAACCTGGCGGGAGGCGGCCAGGTTGACGTACAAAACGCGGCAGGCTTTGATGTGCAAAACAACCAGCTCCTGCTGCGTACTTTCAGCATCACGGGATACCGGGGTAACAGTAACGATTACCTGATCGGCAATACCATTACCGGCGACCTGGTGCTGGCCGATGACGCCAGCTATACCGGCGGATTTTACGTGTATATCCGGAACAATGTGATAACGGGGAACAGCCATATTGCCAACCATGGCACCAATTCGGTCGTGGACGCGGATTTAGCAGGTACGGGTAACCGTTACCTGGGTAACCTTACCTTCCTGCGCACGAACGGGTTGATCCTGGCGGGCATCAACGATGCCGATGAAGTAACCGGGAACCTCACCCTCGACGCCGCAGCCAATACCGGCCTGGGGAAATTTAAATTCACCGGCAGCGGCCAGTCAGTAATTGAGCAGCTGGGAACCCAGCCGCTGCAGCTGGCTGAATGCACGATCCAAAAAACCGGCAGCGGTTCCATCCTCCTGAACGATCAGGTAAGTATCAGCGGCACCGTTCAGTTTTTGAACGGACTGATCCATACAAGTGCGGGAAAGGAACTGATCTTCCTGGATGATGCCGGCTACACCGGCGCCTCCAATGCCAGCTTTGTGAATGGACCCTGCAACAAAACCGGGAACGATGCCTTTGTTTTCCCGGTGGGTAAAGGAACGATGCTGGCACCGGTGAGCATCAGCGCGCCGGCATTGAATACCGATGTGTTCAGCGCCGAATATTTCGCGGTGAATCCGCATACGGCGGGGTTCGATACCGCGCTGAAAAGTCCGGGACTGCACCATGTCTCCGCCCTGGAATACTGGATGCTGAACAGAACAGCCGGCACGGCCCGGGTATCCGTGGGCTTATCCTGGCAAAGCGTCCGCAGTGGTGAAGTGAATGACCTGCCCGGGTTAACCATCGCCCGCTGGGATGGCAACACCTGGACGAATGAAGGCAATGGCGGCACCACCGGGAACCTGGCGGAAGGAACCATTATCACGGCAGCACCCGTGATGAACTTCAGTCCGTTTACCCTGGCCTCCTCCGGTGTCAGCAACCCGCTGCCGGTCAGCTTTATCAGCTTTACCGCCACCCTGCAGGCAGACCGGTCGGTATGGCTGCGTTGGACAACCGCTTCGGAATACAACAATGCCCGGTTTGAAGTGGAAAGAAGTACAGATGGCCTGCATTGGGTAACCTGTGGCGTATTACTACCTGCTGCCACCGGGGAATATGCTTACCTCGACAAGGGCGCGGCAGCACCGGTTTGTTACTACCGCATCAAACAATCAGACAATGACCGGCGCAGTATGTATTCAGCCGTCAGGATCATCCGGCTGAACAACACGAATCAACTGGTGGTATGGCCCAACCCCGCCCGGGATTACCTGTACGTGCAAAGTCCGGAAGCCCGGGGCAGCCTGTACATTACAGACCCGAACGGGCGCATTGTGCTGAAAGCCGTCATCCGCGCCGCGGTAACCTGCCTGCCGGTTCATCAGCTGGCAGCGGGGATATACCATCTCCGGGTCAGCAGCCGGGATAGCTTTACCACCCTGTCTTTTGTGAAAGAATAAAAAACAACGTGTTGTGCTATTGCCATTTTTAATGTAGGATAAAGATCCTTTAAAAAACTTCAAGATTGTATGCTTTACTTTTTTGCTTCTCCAAAAAAGTAACAAAAAAATCC
>WBZP01000302.1_pt1 | contig 68496 bp, 59 predicted proteins | sample 5204301 | NCBI WGS metagenome assembly WBZP01 (sample SAMN12412401, study PRJNA552823) | activated sludge metagenome | isolation source: activated sludge from nitrification reactor of wastewater treatment plant... | place: USA: Pennsylvania | collected 2017 | reverse complement strand
GGTTCGGCTCACGCCTGGACACCTACCTGCCCGAGGGCTCGCAGGTGCTGGTGTCGACGGGTCAGCGGGCCGTCGCGGGCGAAACCGTCCTGGCCGAGCTGCCATGAGGACAGGAGCCCCCGACGGGGCGTTGCGGTTCCTGCCCAGTGCCATGACGGTGCTGGCGATCTGCCTGGGCCTGACGTCGATCAAGTACGCGCTGGTCGACCGGCCCACCGAGTCGATGGCGTTGATCGCGATCGCGGCGATTCTCGACGCGCTCGACGGCCGAATGGCCCGGGTGCTCAACGCGACGTCGAAGATGGGCGAGGAGATCGACTCGCTGGCCGACGCCATCAATTTCGGGGTGGCGCCGGCATTCATCGTCTGGGCCCTGCTGCTCGACGGCACCCGGGTGGGCTGGATCGTGGTGCTGCTCTACGCGGTGTGCATCGTGCTGCGACTGGCGCGCTACAACGCCCTGCTCGACGAGGACCTGCCGGCATACACCAAGCAGTACTTCGTCGGGATGCCCGCCCCGGCCGGAGCCATCGGGGCGATCGGGCCGCTGGCCGCCAGGATGCAGTGGGGCGACGGCTGGTGGACGTCGTGGTGGTTCGTCTCGCTGTGGATGATCGCGGTGTCGCTGCTGGTGGTCAGCCGGATCCCGATGCGCAAGATCCACACCTTCGCCGTGCCGCCGCGACTGGTCGCTCCGCTGCTGGCGCTGCTGGCCATCGTCACCGCCGGCGCGTTCGTCTTCCCCTACCTGACCATCCTGGCCATCATCGTCGCCTACGTCTGCCACATTCCGTTCGCGGTGCGCAGCAAGGCCTGGCTGGCCGCGCACCCGGAGGTGTGGGAGGACCAGCCCAAGGCGCAGCGTCAGGCTCGCCGCGCCATCCGCCGCGCCCAGCCGTCGAGGCGCACCGCGGCGGCCCGCCGGTCGGCGGCACGACTCGGCCTCAGGCGCCCAGGAGGCCATTCGTGACCCAGTTGACCCTGACGGCCCGGCTGAACACCGCGGCACTCGACTCGCGCCGGGGTGTGGTCCGGCTGCATCCGGAAGCCATTGCCGCCCTTGGTATCCGCGAATGGGATGCGGTGTCGCTGACCGGATCGCGCATCACCGCGGCGGTGGTCGGGCTGGCGGGTCCGGACACGCCCGCGGGCACCGCACTGCTCGACGACGTGACATTGTCGAATGCGGGGCTGCGTGAGGACACCGCGGTGATCGTGGCGCCCGTGACCGTCTACGGCGCGCGATCGGTGATCGTGACGGGGTCCAACCTGGCGTCGCGGTCGGTGCCGCCGGCGACGTTGCGCCAGGCGCTGCTGGGCAAGGTCCTGACGGTCGGCGACACGGTGTCGCTGCTGCCGCGCGACCTGGGCCCGGGCACGTCGACGTCGCAGGCCAGCACCGCGCTGGCCACCGCGGTGGGGATCACCTGGACCTCGCAGTTGCTCACCGTCACTGCCGTCGACCCTGCCGGACCCGTTAGCGTGCAACCCAATTCGGCCGTCAACTGGGCCAACAGCAAGGACGCGCCCGCGCCGGTGCCCACGGTGTCACCCGCGCAGCCCAAGGACGTACCGGCTGCCACCGTCACCGAATCCGGCGAGTCGACGATCACCTACGACGACCTCGAGGGCAGCCATGTGCAGGCCGCCAAGCTGACCGAGTGGCTCAAGCTGTCACTGGACGAGCCTCAGCTGCTGAAAACCCTTGGCGCGACGGCACATCTGGGTGTTCTGGTCACGGGTCCACTCGGGGTCGGCAAGGCGACGATGGTGCGGGTCGTGTGCGCACACCGCCGGCTGGTCGAACTCGACGGCCCCGAGATCGGGGCCCTGGCCGCCGAGGACCGGCTGCGGACCGTCAAGAACGCGGTGGCCACCGTGTGCGACGGCGGTGGCGTGCTGCTGATCGCCGACATCGACGCGCTGCTGCCGGCCACCCCCGAACCCGTGGCGTCGCTGATCCTCACCGAGTTGCGCACCGCGGTCGCCACCGCCGGGGTTGCGTTCATCGCCACCTCCGCGGTTCCCGACGCGCTCGACACCCGGCTGCGCGCGCCCGACGTGTGCGACCGTGAGCTCGGACTGACCCTGCCCGACGGCGCCACCCGCAAGCATCTGTTGGAGGTGCTGCTGCGCGGGGTACCCGCCGACGGGCTTGATCTGGACGAAATCGCCGGGCGCACACCCGGATTCGTGGTCGCCGATCTGCAGGCGCTGGTGCGCGAGGCGGCGCTGCGGGCGGCGTCGCGCGCCAGCAGCGAGGGCGGTGAGCCCAAACTCATCCAGGAGGACCTGACCGGCGCACTGTCGGTGATCCGGCCCTTGTCACGGTCGGCCACCGAGGAGGTCTCGGTGGGGTCGGTGACCCTGGACGACGTCGGCGACATGGTGGCCACCAAGCAGGCGCTGACCGAAGCGGTGCTGTGGCCGCTGCAGCATCCGGACACCTTCGAGCGCCTCGGCGTCGACCCGCCTCGGGGTGTGCTGCTCTACGGCCCGCCCGGCTGCGGAAAGACGTTCGTGGTACGCGCGTTGGCGTCTTCCGGCCGGCTTTCCGTGCATGCGGTCAAGGGCGCCGAACTGATGGACAAGTGGGTCGGATCGTCGGAAAAGGCTGTGCGCGAACTGTTTCGGCGGGCCCGGGATTCGGCGCCGTCACTGATCTTCCTCGACGAGATCGACGCGCTGGCGCCGCGGCGCGGCCAGAGTTTCGACTCCGGGGTGACCGACCGCGTGGTGGCGGCGCTGCTGACCGAACTCGACGGGATCGAACCGCTGCGCGATGTGGTGGTGCTGGGTGCGACGAACCGGCCCGACCTGATCGACCCGGCCCTGCTGCGGCCCGGCCGGCTGGAGAAGCTGGTGTTCGTCGAGCCCCCCGATGTCGAGGCGCGTCGGGATATCCTCAAGTCGGCGGCCAAGTCGGTGCCACTGGCCCCCGATGTCGATCTCGACGCGCTGGCCGGCGAACTGGACGGCTACAGCGCCGCCGATTGCGTGGCGCTGCTGCGGGAAGCCGCCCTGACAGCCATGCGCCGGTCGATCGAGGCGGCCGATGTGACGGTGGCCGATGTTGCGACCGCCCGGGAAACGGTGCGCCCGTCACTGGATCCTGTTCAGGTGGAGGCACTTCGGTCGTTCGCCGACAACCACTAGTCTCCCATCTGTTCAGCATTGGCTGCGACGTTCACTCGCACAACGTCGCAGCCAGCGCTGAACAGATCGGGAAGGCCCCGTAGACTGCGTAGCGACCTAGCCCTCGACGGCTGACACCCCGACAGTTCGGAGTGCCATGCTCGCCATCCTGATCGCCCACGCGATCGCCACCGCGGCGGCCCCGCTGCTGGTGTACCGGTGGGGGCGGCGGGCGTTCTATCCCCTGGCGCTCGTCCCGCTGGGATCGCTGTACTGGGTGGCGACCAACTGGCCGGCGAACCAAACCGGCAGCCACACGTTCCGGCTGAACTGGGTGCCGCAGCTGTCGATGGACATCGACCTGCGCTTCGACACCCTGACCGCGATCATGAGCGTCCTGGTCCTGGGCATCGGCGCGCTGGTCCTCCTCTACTGCGCCGACTACTTCCACCACCACCGAGGCCCTCTGGCGAGCCATACCGAGCCACGCCTGCCCAGCTTCGCCGCCGAACTCGTGGCCTTCTCCGGCGCCATGTTCGGCCTGGTCGCCAGTGACAACATGCTGGTTCTCTACGTGTTCTGGGAACTGACGTCGGTGTTGTCGTTCCTGCTCGTCGGCCATTACGCCGAACGCGCCACCAGCCGCCGCGCCGCCACCCAGGCGCTGATGGTCACCACGCTCGGCGGACTGGCGATGCTCGTCGGCATCGTGATCCTCGGTCAGTACGGCGGCACGTATCTGCTGTCCGAACTGGTGGCGCGGGCGGCCGGGGACGGGTTGGGGGGCACCGCGATCAGCGTCGCACTGGTCCTCGTCCTGATCGGCGCGCTGTCGAAGTCGGCGATCGTGCCGATGCATTTCTGGCTGCCCGGCGCCATGGCCGCGCCGACGCCCGTCAGCGCCTATCTGCACGCCGCCGCGATGGTCAAGGCGGGCGTCTATCTGGTGGCGCGGTTGACACCGGGCTTCGCCGACGCCCCGCCGTGGCGGCCGATCATCGTCGGGCTCGGCCTGCTGACCATGCTGCTGGCCGGCTGGCGCGCGGTCCGGGAATACGATCTCAAACTCATCCTGGCGTTCGGCACCGTCAGCCAGCTCGGCCTCATCACGGTGTTGGTCGGCTCGGGCGGCGGCGACCTGATGCTCGCCGGACTGACCATGCTGTGCGCGCACGCGATGTTCAAGGCCGCCCTGTTCATGGTCGTCGGCATCATCGACCACGCGACCGGCACCCGCGACATCCGCCGCCTGGCCTGGCTGGGACATCGGCTGCCCGCGCTGTTCGTGATCGCCGCCGGCGCGACCGCGAGCATGGCCGCGCTGCCGCCGTTCCTGGGCTTCGTGGCCAAGGAAGCCGACTTCGAGACGCTGCTGCACAGCTCCTCGCTGGGGCCGTGGGCGCCGTGGGTGCTCGCCGGTGTGGTGGCGGGCTCGGTGTTCACCACGATCTACAGCCTGCGGTTCCTCTGGGGTGCGTTCGCGCGCAAGGGTTTACGCGGCCCGAGTAACCGGGTGGCACAGCTGCACCGGCCCTCGGTGAGCTTTCAGTTCGCCCCCGCGGTGCTGGCCGCCGCGGGCCTGGTGCTCGGGATCGCGCCGGGATTGCTGGAGAAGCTGCTCGACCCCTATGCCGAATCCCTGCCCGGCGGTGCGCAGTACCACCTGGCGCTGTGGCACGGATTCAACCTGCCGTTGCTGCTGTCGGCGGCCGTGCTCCTCGTGGGCGCCGCGTCGTTCGTGGCCCGGGCCCGGTTGCCGCGCGCCGGCGGCCGCTGGCTGCCCCTGGGCAACGCCGACCGCAGCTACGACGCCACCCTGCGCGGCGTCGAGTTCATCGCCTTCAAGGTGACGGGGATGACCCAGCGCGGTTCGCTGCCCGCGACGCAGTCGGCGATCCTGCTGACGCTCGTCGCGCTGCCGATCACGGTGCTGGCGGTGGGCGCGCGCGACCGGCCCGAACTGCGGCTGTGGGAGGGTCCGCTGCAACCGGTGGTCGGCCTGCTCATGGTCGGCGGGGCACTCGGGGCCACGATGCTGCGCAACCGACTGGCCGCCGTGCTGCTGGTGGGCGTGACGGGTTACGGCTGCGGCGCGATCTTCGCCTTCCACGGCGCACCCGACCTGGCCCTGACCCAGTTCCTGGTCGAGACGCTGACGTTGGTGTTCTTCGTGCTGGTGCTGCGGGTGCTGCCGGCCGAGGCCGACGCGGAGAACATGCGTCGCTTCCGGCTGCCCCGCGCGATCCTGGCGATCGCGGTGGGCGTGAGCATCACCGCGCTGGCTTCGTTCGCGATGGCGGCCCGCCACGCCACGCCCATCTCGGCGCTGCTGCCCGACGCCGCCTACACACGGGGCCACGGCGCCAACACCGTCAACGTCATCCTGGTCGACATCCGTGCCTGGGACACTCTCGGCGAGGTGTCGGTCCTGGTGGCGGCCGCCACCGGGGTGGCCTCACTGGTGTTCCGGCACCGCCGGTTCGGTGCGGCGCCCCGGGTCCCGCAGGCCGGGGGGCAACCCGGGGTCTCTTCGGACATGCCCTACAGCCCGGCGGTCGGCGACATCACGTGGCTGCGCGGCAGCGACTATCGCGACCCGCGCTACCGGTCGCTGGTGCTGGAGGTGGCCACCCGCGTCATCTTCCCGTTGATCATGGTGCTGTCGTTGTACTTCTTCTTCACCGGGCACAACACGCCGGGCGGCGGTTTCGCGGGCGGGCTGACCGCGGGGCTGGCGCTGGTGTTGCGCTACCTCGCCGGCGGGCGCTACGAACTCGGCGAGACGCTGCCGCTGGACGCCGGCAAGATCCTGGGCGCGGGCCTGGGACTGTCCGCGGGCACCGCGATCACCTCGCTCCTGCTCGGCGCGCCGGCGTTGTCGTCGGCGTTGGTCGAACTCGACGTTCCCGTGCTCGGACACGCGAAGTTCGTGACGGCGTTGTTCTTCGACCTGGGCGTGTATCTGATCGTCGTCGGCCTGGTGCTCGACGTGCTGCGCAGCCTGGGTGCGCGCATCGACGAGGAGATGGTGGGCTCCCGCCGATGACCGCCGTCCTCACCGTGCCCCTGATGCCCCTGATCCTCATCGGGGCGCTGGTCAGTTGCGGGGTGTACCTGTTGCTCGAACGCAACCTGACCCGAATGCTGTTGGGCCTGTTGCTGATCGGCAACGGCATCAACCTGCTGATCCTGACCGTCGGCGGGCCGTCGGGCAATCCGCCGATCCGCGGACACACCAGCGCGGGCAACACCACCACCGCCGACCCGCTGGCCCATGCGATGATCCTGACGGCGATCGTCATCACCATGGGCGTCGCCGCATTCGTGCTGGCGTTGACGTACCGCTCCTACCGGTTGAACACCGACGAGGAGGTCGACGACGACGCCGAGGACGCGCGGATCGCCGAGGAGGTCCCCGAGGACTACTCCGAAATTGACGGAACCGACGCGGCGACAACACATCCGGAGACCGACCAACCCGACGAACTCGACGCGCTGCCCGGACGGGAGATCCCGCGATGACGGCGATACAGCTGGGACACGCGCTCGCCGCGCTGCCGGTGCTGGTGCCGATGATCGCCGCGGCGCTGACCCTGGGCGCCGGGCGCCGCCCCCGTCTGCAGCGGTTCATCACGCTGACGGCACTGACCACGGTGACCGTCGTGTGCGCCGGGCTGTTGTACCTGGCCGACCACCACGGCACGATCGCGCTGCAGGTCGGCGGCTGGGGGCCCAGCGAGCCCGGCTTCGGCCCGCTGGGCATAACCCTTGTGGTGGACCGGCTTTCGGCGCTGATGCTGGTGGTGTCCTCGGTGGTGCTGCTGGCAGTGGTGTGCTACGCCATCGGGCAGGGCATCCGCGACGGCGACGAGCGCCAGCCGGTGTCCATCTTCCTGCCGACCTATCTGGTGCTGTCGGCCGGCGTGTGCAATGCGTTCCTGGCCGGCGATCTCTTCAACCTGTTCGTCGGGTTCGAGATCCTGCTGACCGCCAGCTTCGTGCTGCTGACACTGGGCGCCAGCAAGGACCGGGTCCGCGCCGGCATCGCCTACGTGATGGTGTCGATGGTGTCGTCGCTGATCTTCCTGTTCGGCATCGCGCTGGTGTACGCCGCGACCGGGTCGCTGAATATGGCCCAGATAGCGGTGCGCATCGACACGGTGAGCCCCGGCACCCGGACCGCGGTGTTCGCGGTGCTGCTGGTGGCCTTCGGCATCAAGGCGGCGGTGTTCCCGTTGTCGACGTGGCTGCCCGACTCGTACCCCACCGCACCCGCACCCGTCACCGCGGTGTTCGCCGGCCTGCTGACCAAAGTCGGTGTGTACGCGATCATCCGGGCCCATTCGCTGCTGTTCCCCGGCGGCGCGCTGGACGGCGTGCTGATGGTCGCCGGGTTGCTCACGATGGTCATCGGGATCCTGGGCGCGATGGCCCAGAGCGACATCAAGCGGCTGTTGTCGTTCACCCTGGTCAGCCACATCGGCTACATGGTGTTCGGGGTGGCCCTGTCGACCCGGTTGGGGATGTCCGGGGCGATCTACTATGTCGCGCACCACATCGTCGTGCAGACCACCCTGTTCCTGGTCGTCGGTCTCATCGAACGGCAGGCCGGCGCGTCGACGCTGCGGCGCCTGGGCGGTCTGGCGGCGGCCAGCCCGATGTTGGCGTTCGTCTTCGTCGTCCCGGCGCTCAATCTCGGTGGCATTCCGCCGTTCTCGGGCTTCATCGGCAAGGTGGCCCTGCTGGAGGCCGGTGCGCAGCGCGGCTCGGTGCTGGCCTGGCTCCTGGTGGCGGGCTCGGTGCTGACCAGCCTGCTGACCCTGTATGTGGTGACCCGGGTGTGGACGAAGGCGTTCTGGCGGGCCCGGGTCGACGCCCCCGAGGGTGAATTTGCCGATGCCGCTCCCGTCGCGCTCCTGGAGGACGCCGACGACATCGCCTTCGCCGACCGCGACGACGTCGGCCGCATGCCGGCGGGCATGCTGATCCCTACGTTGGGCCTGATCGTCGTCGGCCTGGCGCTGACGGTCGCGGCCGGCCCGATCTTCGCCTACAGCGAGCGGGCCGCCGCCGAGATCCTCGACCGCGGCCAGTACATCGGTGCGGTACTGGAAGGTGCCGGACGGTGAGGCACACCCTGCGTGCGGCCACCCTGCGGGTGTGGGTGCTGGCCTGGCTGACGTTCGTGTGGATCCTGTTGTGGGGCGGCGTCTCGGCGGCCAACATTCTCAGCGGGCTCGCGGTCGCACTGGTCATCACCTACCTGCTGCCACTGCCGTCGGTGCCCGTCGAAGGCCGGGTTCACCCAATTGCCTTGGCACGCCTGGTGATCCTGGTTGCCTGGTACCTGCTGTGGTCGAGTTTCCAGGTGGCGTGGCTGGCGATCAGGCCGGGCCCGCCACCGCTGACGGCCGTGTTGCGGGCACAGTTGAACATCAAGTCGGACCTGGTGCTGGCGCTGGCCGTCAACATCATCAACCTGATCCCCGGCTCCATCGTGTTGGAGATCGACCAGGTGCGCCGGCTGGTTTACGTGCACCAGCTCGACGTCGGCTCCGACCGCTCGGTGAAGCAGTTCTACCACCAGGTGCACCAGGTGGAGCGGCTGCTGGTGGCGGCCTTCGAACGGGATGCCGAATGGCACCCGGCGGGAACGGAGCCCGCATGATCTTTCCTACAACCCGTCCTACAACCCGGCGAGGGTGCACCCATATGCAGAACCAGGGCCTGCAATTGCATATGGGTGCACGCTCGCGCGAGACCAGGCCGGCGAACGTGCAGCCATATGCAAAACCACGCGCTGCAAGTGCATATGGCTGCACGCTCGCGGCGATGAGGACCTGTCCCGACGGACGGCGGCAGCGATGAGCGCCGTCTGGATCGCCGCGGCCGTCATGCTCGTCCTGGCCGCCGGGACGACGATGTTCCGGCTGCTGGCCGGGCCCAACACCCTGGACCGCCTGGTCGCGCTCGACACCCTCATCGCGGTGACGATGTGCGGCGTGGGGACGTGGGCGGCCTACAGCCTGGACACCACGGTCACCTACAGCCTCGCCGCGCTCGCGTTGATCAGCTTCGTCGGTTCGGTGAGCATTGCCCGTTTCCGGGTCCGAGATGTCGACCGGACGGGAGATGCGTGATGGGTTTCGTCGACATCGTCTGTGCCGTACTGATTCTCGGTGGCTCCGCGCTGGCGCTCACCGCCGCGATCGGCGTTGTCCGCTTCCCCGACACGTTGTCGCGGATGCACTCGGCGACCAAGCCCCAGGTGCTGGGCCTGCTGCTGGTCCTCGCGGGCGCGGCCATCCGGCTGCGCGGGCACCCGGACGTCGGGATGATCGTTCTGACGGGCTTGTTCACGTTGATCACCGCGCCGGTGGTGGCGCAGCGCGTCGGGCAGCTCGCCTACCGCGAGCAGAATCTGAAGGATTCCCTGACCGTCGACGAATTACGTTCGCCGCCAACGGAATAAGCCGTGCCAGTGCCACGCGGGCGCCCAGGCCGGGCCTACCCGTCGGACAGCTGGAAGCGCACCATCGCGGTGACGGTCTCCACCGCTTCACGCAGCGCCGCCAGTCGTTGCACCGGTCCGGGCGCGGCCAGCACGGCATACTTGTCGGCCGGCCCGATGGGCACGCGGGCCGCCAGGGTGTACAACCGGTCCCCGGCGGCGTCGGGCAGGTCGCCGAGGATTTCGTCGCGGGCACGCAGCCGGATGTCGCGGGCACCGGCGATCAGCTCCAGCAGCGACCACACCTCATCCTCGAGCGCGAAGAGGTCAGCCGACGCGACGTCGCCGGGCTCGTCGGGCCAGTCGTCCACCACTGCCCGCGGGTACGGATCGTCAGGTAGCCACTCGGCCACCCGGAAACGCTCCCGCACAACGCACTTCAATTGATAGCGACCACGCCCGTGTTCGGCGAACTCCACGATACGGGCCAGCGCGCCGACATCGTGGCGCTCATCGCCGCCGCCGACCTCGCGCCCGCGGGCGATCAGCACCACCCCGAAGGCGGGATCCTCGGTGGCCACGCAGTCCTCGACCAACGCCCCATACCGTGGTTCGAAGACCCGCAAGGGCAGCGCCTCACCCGGCAGGACCGCCGACTGCAGCGGGAACATCGGGGTGGGGACGCTCATCGTCGCCACGATAGCCCAGATCCTTCGCGGGCGGTGACTCGCGTTCACCCAGGCGGTCACCGCCCCGAACGGGGCGATCTACCTGATCACCGGCAACAACCGGCTCACCATCTTCGCGCCACAACCGGTGACGGTCTAGAGGACCAATTCGGCGACCAGGGCATCGACCACGGCGCGCAGGTCGCCGTCGTGTTCGTCGGCCACCCGGCGCTGCCGCTGATAAGAGGCGCCCAGCCGCGGGATCTCGGCGACCCGGGACAGTTCGTCGACGCAATTCAGTGACCGCGCAACGGGTTCCAGTCGGGTCAGCATGTCGTCGAGGTCGTCGGTGACCAGCCGCTCGTTGCTGTCGGCGTCCAGGATGATCACCGCATCCAGCCCGTATCGCGCTGCGCGCCACTTGTTTTCCTGCACATGCCAGGGCGGCATGGTGGGCAGGGACTCACCGGCCTCGAGCCGGCGGTCCAGGTCGACGATCAGGCAGTGGGTCAGCGCGACGAGCGCCGAGAGCTCCCGGATGTTGGACACCCCGTCGAAGATGCGCACCTCGATGGTGCCCAGATGCGGGGACGGCCGGATGTCCCAACGCACTTCGTTGATGTGGTCGATGATTCCGGTCTTCTTCTGGTCGTGCACGAAGCCCTCGAACTCCGCCCAGGTCTGGAAGTGGAACGGCAGCCCGGCGGTGGGCAACTGCTGGAACATCATGGCGCGGTTGCTGGCGTAGCCGGTGTCCTCACCCTCCCACCACGGCGACGACGCCGACAACGCCAGCAGGTGCGGGTAGTAGTTGAGCATCGAGGTGATGATCGGCATCACCTTGTGCGCGCTGGACACCCCGACGTGCACGTGCACACCCCAGATGAGCATCTGACGGCCCCACCACTGGGTCCGCTTGATCAGCTCGGCATAGCGCGGCGCGTCGGTCAGCTTGGCGGCGGACCAGTTGGCGAAGGGGTGGGTGCCCGCGCAGAACAGCTCTATCCCGCGGTCCTCGACGACCTGCCGCACGGTGCGCAACGTGCCGGACAGGTCCGCCATGGCCTGGCCGCTGTTCTCGCAGATGCCGGTGACGACCTCGACGGTGTTGCGCAGCAACTCCTTGTGCACGTTCGGGTGCTCGCCGAGTTCGGCGATCACCGCGGGCGCCTCGTTGCTCAGGTCCCGGGTGACGGCGTCGACGAGAGCGAACTCCCACTCCACACCGAGGGTCGGCCGGTAGGAGCCGGCGAAGTCGATGTGCGCCGGATCAGCCGCCGGTGATGACACCGCACGCCACCCGCTTACCGGCGTCGCCGGTGGCCATGGTGGTCTCGTCCGGTCCCGCAACGCCATTGGGCTGGGTGTAGCGGTCGCTCGGGATCTCCGCGAAGTTGTCGGCCTTCTCGTGGATGACGATGGCCGTCTTCTGCCCGGAGGTCAGCTGCTCCTCGGTGAACGCATCGGTGGTGGTGACCATCGTGCCCGAACCGTCGGCGAGCACCTGCAGGGGCGGCAACTGGCCGCTCATGTCCGCACCTAGGCCGGTGTGCCCGGGAGCGTTGAAATGGCTACCGGCGGAGAGGAAGTCACCGGGGGCACCGCCCGTCGGGGCCACGGAGTTCGCCTCACACTTGCCCACCGAGTGGATGTGCATGCCGTGGAAGCCCGGTGTGAGCTTGCCCGGACCCGAGGTCTGGACGGTGACGGTCGCGTGGCTCTCACTGAAGTCGAAGGTGGCCGTGGCGACCTGTTGGCCGGCCGCGTTGAGCATCGGGATCTCGAGCTTGCCGGTCTCGGTCTCGACGGTGGCGTGCTCCTGGGCTTGGCCGTGCCCGGCGGCCCCGGGTGTTGTCGGCGCCGGCGAGCCGGTCCAGATCGGCGGATTGGTGCCCGGGGTGGTCGAGGGCACCTGCCCGGGGGGCGCACACGCGCTCAGCAGCGCGACGGGTGCGGCGAACAGGACGGCGGCGGCAGTTTTCGCGAGCGACGTGACCATGCGAAAAGCCTAGAGGATGTCACCCGGCCGGCTGCAGTCGAGTATGTGATCGGGCCTAGCCCGTTACCAGGACGACGACGCCCGGTGCTTGCTCTGCGATCTCGGGAATGCGCGGTTCGACCGGTGCCTCCAGCAGCTTGCCCACCGCTTCGGCGGACTGCTTCTCGCCCTCGGCCTCGCCGAAGTACACCGTCGTCGCGGTGACGTTCGGCGGGGCCGGCAGGTTTCCGGTCTCGGGAACCGTCCAGCCGTCGTCGCGCAGCCGCCCGGCGGTGCGGTCGGCGGCACCGGCCACCTCGGAGATGTTGAACACCCGGACCTCGGCGCGGGGTGCGGGCGCCTCGGAGGTCGCGGGGGGTGCGCTGGTCGCCGAGGTCGTCGGCGAGCTCTCACCGTCGGAATCGTCGCCGCCCACGGCTTGCAGCCCCACCAGCAGGAAGACCACGCCGAGGAACAACAGCACCATCACCATGGCGCGCAGCGGCAGCCGCGAGGAGTCGGGAACACGATCGTTCATCGCGCTGAGCCTATCGGGCCGGGTCAGGTGACCTCAAAGCCGAGCCTGCGGGCGGCCTTGGCCTTCTGCCGGCTGGCCCGCTGCCGACGCAGCCGCTTGACCAGCATGGGGTCGGCGGCCAGGGCCTCCGGGCGGTCGACGAGCGCGTTGAGGACCTGGTAGTAGCGGGTGCCCGACATGCCGAAGAGTTCCTTGATGGCCTCTTCCTTGGCCCCGGCATATTTCCACCACTGCCGCTCGAAGGCGAGGACGTCGTGCTCGCGGCGGGTCAGCCCGTCGATGACCTCGGCGTCATCCTCCACCCGCTCGGCCCGTGCCATGGCGCCGTCCATATCTCTTCTGGGCCCTTTCGCCGGCCTGTGCCAAACCAGAATCGCTCGCGTCGTTCGGCGATATTCAACCACGCCGGAAACATCTGGGACGGCAGCCGAGTCCGCGCGTCGGCTCACATAAGCTTGCGCGTCATGGCTGTCCGACCAATTGTGATCGTGGGGGATCCCGTTCTGCACGAGCCGACCCAGCCGGTGCCGGTCGGCGACGGCGGTTCGCTGCCGGCGGATCTGGCCGATCTCATCGCCGACATGTACGAGACGATGGACGCCGCACACGGCGTCGGATTGGCGGCCAACCAGATCGGGGTGCCGCTGCGGGTGTTCGTCTACGACTGCGCGATGGACCGCGGTTCCACCGACCGGCAGCGCGGGGTGGTCGTCAACCCGGTGCTGGAGACCTCCGGCGTCCCCGAGACGATGCCCGATCCCGACAACGACGACGAGGGCTGCCTGTCGGTGCCCGGCGAGTCCTTCCCCACCGGTCGCGCCACCTGGGCGCGGGTCACCGGCCTGGACGCCGCCGGCGAGCCCGTCACGCTGGAGGGCACCGGCTTGTTCGCCCGGATGCTGCAGCACGAGACCGGGCACCTCGACGGCTTCCTCTACGTGGACCGTCTGGTCGGCCGGCACGCCCGGGCCGCGAAGCGCGCGGTGAAGGCCAACGGCTGGGGCGTCCCGGGCCTGTCGTGGATGCCGGGCGAGGTGCCCGACCCGTTCGGGCACTGATGCGCCGATCCCGTCGGGCGCGGTGATGTTGCCCGCGATCGGCAGCCGGGTCTCGCTGCGGTACCGCTCGGGGCCCGCCGAGCACACCGACGTGATCGGCATCCTGGAGGCGACCGAACCGGCGCTTCGGATCCGCACCAAGTCCGACGGGCGGGTCGACGTGGACCCCGCCGACGTGGTCGCCGTGCGGGAGATCTCCTACAAACCGGTGCGGACCTCCGAGATCCGCGCCCTGGAACAGGCGGCCGCCCTGGCCTGGCCCGGGGTGGAGCAGCGATGGCTGGGCGGCTGGCTGCTGCGGGCCGGTCATGGCAGCACCAGCCGGGCGAATTCCGCTGTGCCACTGGATGTTTCCGCGGACCTGCGGGCGCTGCCGGAGATCGTCGAGTGGTATCGCACCCGTGGCCTGCCGGCGTGGCTGGCGCTACCGGAGCGACTCCTGCCGGTGCGGGCGGCCGGCATCAAGCCGACCCGGGTGCTGGTGGCCGACCCCGACGGGCCCACCGGCGATCCGGCCGGGGTCGCGTTGTCGGCGGTTCCCGACGCCGACTGGCGGGCGGTGTACGACCGCGACGTGCCGCTCGACGTGCTGTGCGCGGTCGTCGACGGCGACGTGGTGTTCGCCTCGGTGCCCGGGATCGCCGTCGGGCGCGGCGCGGTCACCACCGCCCCGGACGGCACCCGCTGGCTGGGCATCGCCGCGGTGCGGGTGGCCCCGGAGTTCCGCCGGCAGGGTCACGCCCGCCGGGTCTGCGCGGCACTGCGGGCGTGGGGCGGCGAGCAGGGCGCGCACCGCGCCTACGTACAGGTGCTGTCGGACAACCGGGCCGCCGTGGCCCTGTATGCGTCGACGGGTTACCGGCTGCACCACAGCCTCCGGTACGTCGAGGCCGCGCAGTTGCTGCCCCCTACGATCTGACTCATGCGCCTGGCCACCTGGAACGTCAATTCGATCCGCACGCGGGTGGACCGGGTCGTCGACTGGCTCGAGCGCGCCGACGTGGACGTGCTGGCGATGCAGGAGACCAAGTGCACCGACGACCAGTTCCCGACGATGCCGTTCGCGGCGCTGGGCTACGAGGTCGCCCATGTCGGGCTCAACCAGTGGAACGGGGTGGCCGTCGCATCCCGAATCGGACTGCAGGACATCGAGGTCGGTTTCGCGCGTCAGCCGGCCTGGAGCGCCAAGCCCGATGCCGAAGCCGCCGCCGAGGCGCGCGCGCTCGGGGTCACCTGCGGCGGCGTTCGGGTGTGGAGCCTGTATGTGCCCAACGGCCGGACGCTGGCCGACCCGCATTACATCTATAAGCTGGATTGGCTTGCGGCGCTGAAGGATACGGCGGCCGGCTGGCTGGCGTCGGATCCGGATGCCCCCATCGCGCTGGTGGGTGACTGGAACATCGCACCCGACGACGAGGACGTCTGGGACATGGCGAGCTTCCAGGACAGCACCCACGTCTCCGAGCCGGAGCGGGCCGCGTTCCGGGCCGTCAACGACGCCGGGTTCGCCGACGTGGTGCGACCCTTCACGCCCGGGCCGGGCGTCTACACGTACTGGGATTACACCCAGCTGGCCTTTCAGAAGCGCCGCGGGATGCGGATCGACTTCATCCTCGGATCCCCGGGCCTGGCCGCGCGGGTGACGGGCGCCGAGATCGTCAAGGACGAACGGCGCCCGAAGAAGGGCGCCATCGCCCCCAGCGATCACGCGCCGGTGCTGGTGGAATTGGCCTGAGCGGTCCTCACAGCGCCGCCCCGCCGAACGTGAGCAGAGTGTGACCGACGGGCAATCCGGGGAAAACTCGGCGCAATAGGCCGAACCTACGGTGGGACTCATCATCCCCGGCAACGACGGCGTGGGAGCCCTTCGAAGACCGGGAGCCTCGCCCTGATGGCCGCCTACACCTACACGCGCAAGCACCACATCACCGGATGGAATCCCGAGGATCGCCAGGCCTGGGACAACGGCGGCGCCGCGATCGCCAGGCGCAACCTGATCTGGTCGATCATCTGCGAGCACATCGGCTTTTCGATCTGGTCGCTGTTCTCGGTGATGGTCCTGTTCATGTCGCCCGCCTACGGCATCTCGCTGGACCAGAAGTTCGTCATCACCGCGACCGCGACGTTCGTCGGCGCCTGCCTGCGGATCCCCTACACGCAGGCGACCGCCAGGTTCGGCGGGCGCAACTGGGCGATCTTCTCGGCGATCGTCCTCGTCATCCCCACCGCGCTGGTGCTGATGCTGATGGCCAACCCCGGCAGGTTCGGGTTCGGCTGGTTTCTGGCCGTCGCCGCGCTGACGGGTCTGGGTGGCGGCAACTTCGCCTCGTCGATGACCAACATCAACGCGTTCTATCCGCACCGGCTCAAGGGCTGGGCGCTGGGCCTCAACGCCGGCGGCGGCAACATCGGCGTCCCGGCGATTCAGCTGATCGGGCTGCTGGTGATCTGGCTGGCCGCCGACCGACCCGAGATCGTCTGCGCCATATACCTTTTCGCACTCGCCCTGGCCGGATTCGGCGCCGCGCTGTTCATGGACAACCTGGACCACCAGACCTCCAGCTACCGCTCGATGGTCGACTGCCTCAAATACCGTGACACCTGGTTGATCTCGCTGCTCTACATCGGCACCTTCGGATCCTTCATCGGGTTCAGCTTCGCCTTCAGCCAGGTGCTGCAGATCAGCTTCAAGTCCGCGGGCAGCACCAATCCCGCACTGGCGGCGGCCCAGATCGCCTGGATCGGCCCACTGCTCGGCTCGATCGCGCGGCCCTACGGCGGCCGGCTGGCCGACCGCTTCGGCGGCGGCCGGATCACCACGATGTGCTTCGGTGCGATGATCGCCGCCTCGTCGATCCTGGTGGCGGCCGGCATGATCGCCGACGGCCACGCCAGGCACCGGATCGACGGCGCGCAGCTGATCGCGTTCATCGGCGGCTTCATCGTCCTGTTCCTGGTGTCCGGAATCGCGAACGGTTCGGTCTACAAGATGATTCCGACCGTTTTCGAACACAAGGCGCGTGCCCAGCAGTCGCTGTCCGCCATGGAGAAGGTGATCTGGTCGCGCAAGATGTCGGGCGCGCTGATCGGCATCGCCGGCGCGGTCGGCGCGCTCGGCGGCGTCGGCATCAACCTCGTGCTGCGCACCAGCTACAAGGCGAATCAGTCGGCCACCGCGGCGTTCTGGGTCTTCCTCGGGTTCTACGTCATCGCCGCCGCCGTCACGTGGATGTTCTACGCGCGGCGGGAGATCGTGCTGCACGCCCATGACGCGCAACCCGCCCTGCCCACGGCTGCCGTACCGGCCTGAGTGCGGAGCGAATCAGCCATGGACACCAGGAAAACCATCGTCGTCGCCGGACACGGCATGGTCGGCCACCGATTCGTGCAGGAACTGCGCGACCGGGACCTCGCTGAGACCCACAACGTGGTGGTGCTCAGCGAGGAACCGGTGGCCGCCTACGACCGCGTCGGCCTGTCGGGCTACGTCGGATCGTGGGATCCGTCGGCCATGGCGCTGCCCGGAAACGACTATGCCGGTGACGATCTCGTCGACCTGCGGCTCGGGCAGGCGGCGGCCGCCATCGACCCGGCGGCCCGGACCGTCACCACGTGCACCGGTGACCGGATCGAATACTCAACGCTGGTGCTGGCCACCGGCTCCTACCCGTTCGTCCCCCCGGTGGACGGCAGCGACAACCCGCGGGCCTTCGTCTACCGGACCCTGGCCGACCTCGACGCGATCCGCGCCGCCGCCGAGGCCGCCGGGCCCGGCGCCCCGGGTGTGGTGGTCGGCGGCGGGCTGCTGGGCCTGGAGGCCGCCAACGCCCTGCGGTTGCTCGGGATGACCCCGCACATCGTCGAATTCGCGCCCCGGCTGATGCCGCTGCAGGTCGACGACGGCGGCGGCGCCGTGCTGGCCAACCTCGTCAACGGGCTGGGCCTCTCGGTGCACACCGGCGTGTCCACCACGGCCGTCGCCGACCGTGACGACACCGGCATGCTCGCCGTCACCCTCTCGGACGGCACCGTCCTCGACGCCGCCCTGGTGGTGTTCTCCGCCGGTGTCCGGCCCCAGGACGACCTGGCCCGGCAGGCCGGCCTGCGGATCGGCGAGCGCGGCGGTGTGGTCGTCGACACCGCTTGTCGCACAAGTGATCCGCACATCTACGCGATCGGCGAGGTGGCCGCGGTGGACGGGCGTTGCTACGGCCTGGTGGCCCCCGGCTACACGATGGCCGAAGTCGCCGCCGCACACATCCTGCACGACGCCGACACCCGGTTCCCCGGCGCCGACATGTCCACCAAACTGAAACTGCTCGGCGTCGACGTCGCCAGCTTCGGCGACGCCATGGCCGTCACCGACGGAGCGCTGGAGATCGTCTACTCCGATCCGGTGGCCGGCACCTACAAGAAGCTCGTCGTCGCCGACGACATGCGCACCCTGCTGGGCGGCATCCTGGTCGGTGACGCCGATGCCTACGCGATGCTCAAACCTCTGTTGGGCCGGGAGATCCCGGCCGACCCGAGCACGCTGATCGCCCCGGCCGGCGGTACCGGTGTCGGACTGTCCGCGCTGCCCGACGATGCCGAGATCTGCTCGTGCAACGGCGTTTCCAAGGGTTCGATCTGCGGGACGATCGCCGAGGGTGCGTGCACCGTCGCCGACATCAAGAAGTGCACGACAGCGGGCACCACCTGCGGCGGTTGCGTGCCCAGCATCACCAAGCTGCTGGCCGATTCCGGGGTGGAACTCTCGAAGTCGTTGTGCGAGCACTTCTCCCAGTCCCGGGCCGAGCTGTTCTCAATCGTGGCCGCAACCGGGATCCGTAGTTTCAGCGAGCTGCTCACCCGGTTCGGCACCGGCGCCGGCTGCGAGATCTGCAAGCCGACCGTCGCGTCTGTCCTGGCGTCGACGTCCAGCGATCACATCCTCGACGGCGAGATGGCCGCGCTGCAGGACACCAACGACCACTTCCTGGCCAATCTGCAGCGCAACGGCACCTACTCGGTGGTGCCGCGGATGCCCGGCGGCGAGGTCACCGGAGACCAGCTGATCGTGATCGGGCAGATCGCCAAGGACTTCGGCCTCTACACCAAGGTCACCGGCGGCCAGCGTATCGACCTGTTCGGCGCTCGGGTCGAGCAGCTGCCGCTGATCTGGCGGCGGCTGGTGGACGCCGGCATGGAGTCCGGGCACGCCTACGGCAAGAGCCTGCGCACGGTCAAGAGCTGCGTCGGGTCCACCTGGTGCCGGTACGGCGTGCAGGACTCGGTCGGCATGGCCGTCACCCTGGAACGGCGCTACCGCGGCCTGCGCTCACCGCACAAACTGAAGCTGGGCGTCTCCGGATGCGCGCGCGAATGCGCCGAGGCCCGCGGCAAGGACGTCGGGGTGATCGCCACCGATCAGGGCTGGAACCTCTACGTCGGCGGCAACGGCGGCCAGAGCCCCAAACACGCCCAGCTGCTGGCGTCGGGCCTGGACGACGACACCCTGATCCGCTACATCGACCGCTACCTGATGTTCTACATCCGGACCGCTGACCGGCTGCAACGCACCGCGCCGTGGCAGGAGTCCTTCGACGGCGGGCTGGAAAAGTTGCGAGCCATCGTCTGCCAGGACAGTCTTGGTATCGCAAGTGACCTGGAAGCGGCCATGGCCAGGCACGTCGCGGGCTACCGCGACGAATGGGCCGCCGTCCTCGATGACGCGGACAAGCTGCGACGGTTCGTCTCTTTCGTCAACGCCCCCGAAACCCCCGATCCGACGATCGCGTTCGACGAATCGTCGGGGCGGAAGGTACCCGTGTTGCTCGGCTCGCCCCGCGTACGAGTCAGTGAGGAATGACCATGACAATCCTGGAGACCGACCCGCACCCCGGTGAGAGCACCGGCCGGCCTCATGCCGTCGGGCCTCGTGCTCGCGGAACCGCACCGCTTGCCGAACCCGCCCGCGACTGGGTCGCGGTGTGCGCGCTCACCGACCTCACCCCGGGCCGCGGCGTTGCCGCGCTGCTCGACGGGGAGCAGGTGGCGGTGTTCCTGCTCGGCTACCCCGACGGCGCCGCCGACCTGCGGGCCGTTGGCAACATCGACCCGTTCGGGCGGGCCGCGGTGATGTCGCGCGGCCTGGTGGGAACCCGGGGTACGGTGCCGACCGTCGCATCCCCGTTGCTCAAGCAGGTCTTCTCGCTCGACACCGGAGTCTGCCTCGACGATTCGTCCTACACCCTGCCGCTCTATCCGATCCGGGTGCATGCCGGCGTGGTGGAGGTCACCCGATGGGCGGACGCCGCTTGACCACCGCTGCCGATGATCGCGATCGACCGCTGGCCGGTTTCACCATCGGTGTCACCGCCGCGCGCCGGGCCGACGAGTTCGCCGCCCTGCTGGAACGGCGCGGTGCCACGGTGCTGCACGCGCCGGCGATCCGGATCATCCCGCTCGTCGACGACGAAGAGCTGCGGCACGCCACCGAGTCCGTCATCGCCGACCCGCCCGACATCGTCGTGGCGACCACCGGCATCGGGTTCCGCGGTTGGATCGAGGCCGCCGACGGCTGGGGCCTGGCCGACGACCTGATCGGCAAGCTCGCGACGACCCGGCTGCTGGCCCGGGGGCCGAAGGTCACCGGGGCGATCCGGGCCGCCGGACTGCACGAACAGTGGTCGCCGCCCGGCGAGTCGTCGTCGGAACTGATCAGCGAACTGCTCGACGAAGGCGTCGAAGGGTTGCGGGTCGGTGTCCAGTTGCACGGTGCGACCACCGATTGGGAGCCGCTGCCCGATCTGTGCGAGGTGCTGCGGGAAGCCGGCGCGACGATCATCCCGATCCCGGTCTACCGCTGGGTGCCACCGGAGGATCCGGGCCCGATGACGGCGATGATCGACGCGATCATCGGCGGCGGTCTGGACGCCGTGACGTTCACCAGTGCGCCGGCGGTCGCGTCGATGCTCGGCCACGCCGACAAGCTGGGGGTGCTCGACGGGCTGTTGGATGCCCTGCGCGTCGCGGTCCCGGCGATGTGTGTCGGCAATGTCACCGCCGGGCCACTGCACGCACTGAATGTTCCAACGTTGCAGCCCAACCGTTTCCGGCTCGGCGCGCTGGCCCGCCTGGTCGCCGACGAGCTGCCCAGACGGGCCCAGCGGCTGCGGGTGTGCGGACACCAGCTCAGCGTCCACGCGGCCGGCGCCGCACTCGACGGGCGGGCGCTGGCGCTGTCGGGTTCGGGCCTGGCGCTGCTGAAGGCGCTCAACGCGGTCCCCGGGCAGGTCGTCAGCCGGCAGCGTCTGCTCGAACAGTTGCCCGGCGGCGGCACCGACACCCACGCGGTCGAGATGGCGGTCACCCGGCTGCGCGGCGCACTGGGCGATCCCAAGATGATCCAGACGGTGGTCAAACGCGGCTACCGACTGGCCGTCGACCTGGAGTACGACGACGAGGACGACGGTGAGAATCCCGCACACTGAGTTCCAGCCGATCCTGGTGGCACACGGAACCCGCTCACCCCACGGTGTGAATACCGTTGCGCGGCTGGCGGAACGGGTCGCCGCGCGGATCGGGCCCACCCGGGTGGCCTTCGTCGACGTGCTCGGCCCGTCGCCCACCGAGCTGCTTCGGCAGACCGAGCGGCCGGCACTGATCGTGCCCGCCTTTCTGGCCTCGGGTTACCACGTCCGCACCGACATCCCCCGGCACGTCGAGGCCAGTGCGCACCGGCGGGTCACGGTCTGCGACAACCTGGGTCCCGATCCGGCGCTGGCCGCGGTCATGCACGACCGGCTGCGGGCAGTGGGCTGGCGGCCGGGCGACGCGGTGGTGCTCGCCGCGGCCGGTTCGTCCGATCCGGTGGCTCTGGACGATATCGCCACGGCCGCAGGGCAATTAGGTCAGGTCATCGGCGACGAGGTCGCGGTCGGCTATGTGGCCACCGGCCGGCCGCGGGTACCCGACGTGGTCGCCGCGGTGCGCCGCCGACGCCGTCGCCGGGTGTTCCTGGCCTCCTACCTGCTGGCGCCCGGTCTCTTCCACACCCGGCTCAGCCGGTGCGGCGCCGACGGGGTGGCCGCCCCACTGGGCGCCGACGCCCGGATCGCCGATGCGATCGTCGACCGGATCCAGACCGCATTGGCCGTCAGTGCCCCACTTCGCCCGCTGACAGCGCCCGCATGAGCCCGGCCGGCACCGTCGACTCGGTCTGTGCCTACTGCGGAGTGGGCTGCGGACTGGTGTTGCACGTCGAGAAGCCGGCCGGATCGACACTGCCGGTGATCACGAAAACCACCGGCCGCCAGGATCATCCGACCAACTTCGGCCGCCTGTGCACCAAGGGGTCGACCACCGCCGACCTGCTGGCCGCGCCGGGCCGGATGGCCAAGGCGTCGCTACGCACCGACCGGGCCGACACGCGGGAGTCGGCCGCCCTGGACGAGGTGATCGCGCACACCGCCCGTCGCCTGCGGGACATCGCCGACGAACACGGGCCCGACTCGGTCGCCCTGTACGTCTCCGGGCAGATGTCGCTGGAGGCACAGTATCTGGCCACCAAGCTCGCCAAGGGTTTTCTGCGCACCGTGCACATCGAATCCAACTCGCGGCTGTGCATGGCAAGCGCCGGAACGGGATACAAGCAATCACTCGGCGCGGACGGTCCGCCCGGGTCCTATCAGGACTTCGACCACGCCGATCTATTTCTGGTCATCGGCTCCAACATGGCGGACTGCCACCCGATCCTGTTCCTGCGGATGATGGAGCGGGTCAAGGCGGGCGCCAGGCTCGTCGTCGTCGACCCCCGCCGGACCGCCACGGCCGCCAAGGCCGACCTCTACCTGCAGATCGCCCCGGGCACCGATCTGGCGTTCCTGAACGGTCTACTGCATCTGCTCGTCGAATCCGACGCGGTCGACCATCGGTTCATCGCCGAATACACCGAGGGTTTCGACGATCTGGCTCCCCTGCTCGCCGACTACCCGCCGGCCGAAGTGGAACGGATCACCGGTATCGCCGAGGCGGATCTGCGCCGCACCGCCCAGTGGATCGCCGAGGCCGACGACTGGATGAGCTGCTGGACGATGGGTCTCAACCAGAGCACCCACGGCACCTGGAACACCAACGCGCTGTGCAACCTGCACCTGGCCACCGGCGCGATCTGCCGGATCGGCAGCGGGCCGTTCTCCCTGACCGGCCAGCCCAACGCGATGGGCGGACGCGAGATGGGCTACATGGGCCCCGGCCTGCCCGGCCAGCGCACCGTCACCTCGGCCGCCGACCGCGAATTCGCCGAAGCGGCGTGGGGACTGCCGCGCGGCACGATTCGCCCCGACGTCGGCACCGGCACGATCGACATGTTCGAGCAGATGGCCGCCGGCACGGTCAAGGCCTGCTGGATCATCTGCACCAATCCCGTTGCCAGCGTGGCCAACCGGTCAACCGTCGTCGACGCCCTGCAGAACTGCGAGCTGGTCGTGGTCCAGGACGTGTTCGACGACAACGAGACGCTGCGCCATGCCGACGCCGCGCTGCCGGCCGCGCTGTGGACCGAATCGACCGGCGTGATGGTGAATTCCGAACGGAATCTCACCCTGCACCAGCCGGCGACGGCACCGCCCGGCGACGCGCTGCCGGACTGGGAGCTCATCGCCCGGGTCGCCACCGAGATGGGCTACGGCGGCGCGTTCACCTACTCCTGCGCCGAGGACGTCTTCGAGGAAATCCGGGGCTTCTGGAACCCGGCGACCGGGTGGGACCTGCGCGGCGCGTCGTATGACCGGTTGCGCCGCACGCCGTTGCAGTGGCCCTGTCCGCCAGGGGATCCCGCCGACCGGCATCCGTTGCGCTACCTCAACGACGGCCGCAGTCAGACCAAGCTGGTCCGCGCCGACGGCTCCGAGCCGGCCCTGGCCTTCCCGACCCCCAGCGGCCGCGCCGTCTTCCACGCCCGGCCCCACCTGCCGCCGCGGGAGATGCCCGACGACGACTTCCCGATGCTGCTCAACACCGGGCGGCTGGCGCACCAATGGCACACCATGACCAAGACGGGCCGGGTCGCCAAGCTGAACAAACTCAACCCGACGCCGTTCGTGGAGATCCATCCCGAGGACGCGGCCGCGCTCGGGATCGCCGAGGGGGATTCGGTGGGCATCTCGTCGCGGCGCGGGCAGGCGACGCTGCCGGCGGTGGTGACCGATCGGGTCCGTCCGGGCAACTGTTTTGCGCCATTCCACTGGGGCGACATGTTCGGCCCGGATCTGGCGATCAACGCGGTCACCAACGATGCCGTCGACCCGGATTCGCTGCAGCCGGAATTCAAGGCCTGCGCCGTCGCGCTGACGAGGATCGCCGCGGCCGAACCCGTGACGACCGGTGTTTCAAGCCTGGCCGGCGCCCTGGGGCTGGGCGACGAGACGGATCGGCCGGCGCTGGATTCGATCGCCCGGCAGTACCTGCTCGGGCTGATCACCGGACTGGAGAGTCCCGGCGCGGTCCCCGGGGTGCCCGTCGTGCCCGCGGACGCGCCGCTGAGCGCCGCGGCCCGGGCGTGGGTGAACGGCGTGCTGGCCGGCATGTTCTCGCGGACCGTCGGCGGCCCCGAAACCACCCCGGCGACAACGGATGACGCGACGGTGGAGCTGCTGTGGGCGTCGCAGACCGGCACCGTGGAGGATTTCGTCCCCGCCGTGGCGGAGTCGTTGCGCAAGGCGGGGATCGTCGCGCGGGCACGCTCGCTGGACAGCGCCGGACTGCCGTCGCTGACCGGAGGCGGCACCGTGCTGATCGTCACCAGCACCACCGGTGACGGTGATCCACCCGACAACGCCGCGGCCCTGTGGCATCGGCTCAGCGCCGACGATGCACCCGCGCTCGACGGGCTGGACTACGCGGTGCTCGCATTCGGTGACCCGAGCTACGACGAGTTCTGTGGCTTCGGGCGCAAACTCGACGACCGGCTGACCGAACTCGGCGCGCGACGCATCGCCGATCGCGTCGACTGCGCGCCGGACTACCGGCGTCCCGCCGACGGCTGGCTGGAGACGGTGTCGGCGGCCCTGCGCGACCGGACGACACCGGCGGTTCCCGCCCCCACGCCGTCGCCCCCGGTCGAGGTCGGCTACGGCCGGAAGAATCCGCTGTTCACCAGGGTCTCCCGCAACGTCCGGCTCAGCAAGTCGTCCTCCGGCAAGGACGTCCGGCAGATCGGCTTCGAACTACCGAGCGGCACAATTGATTACGAGGTCGGCGACGCGATCGCGGTGCGGCCGCGCAACGACCCGCGCTACGTGGAGCACTTCCTGGAACTGACCGGCCTCGATGGTGAGCAGGGTGTCGAGGTCGGTGGCGAGACGACCCCGCTGCACCACGCGCTGCACGAACACCTCGAGATCGCCAAGATCACCCCGGCCCTGCTCGAGTTCGTCGGCGGCCGGCACCCGGCCGCCGACCTGGGCGCCCTGCTGCGGCCGGAGAACCGGGCGGCGCTGGACACCTGGCTGTGGGGACGCCAACCCCTGGACCTGCTGCACGAATATCCGGTTTCGGCCGCCGTGGCCGACTGGCTGTCGGTGCTCAAACCGATTGCACCACGCCAGTATTCGATCTCGTCGAGCCCCAAGGAGAATCCCCGGGAGGTGCAGCTGACCGTATCGGCGGTGCGGTACCACCGTGGCGGCACCGGGCGTCGCGGGGTGTGTTCGACATACCTGGCCGATCGCGCCGGGGATGCGCCCGTCGGAATCTGGGTGCAGCGCTCCGCGCATTTCAAACCCCCCGCGGACCCCGACGTTCCGATGATCATGATCGGGCCCGGCACCGGCATCGCCCCCTTCCGCGGCTTCCTGCACGAGCGGCGTGCGCTCGGCCACACCGGCCGGAACTGGCTGTTCTTCGGTGAGCGCAACGCCTCGAGCGACTTCTACTACCGAGAGGAGATCGAAGGCTTCCACGCCGACGGACTGCTCACCGAACTGGATCTGGCGTTCTCCCGCGACCAGGACGCCAAGGTCTACGTCCAGCACCGCATGCTCGAGAAGGGCCCGTTGGTGTGGCGGTGGCTCAACGAAGGCGCCCACATCTACGTATGCGGCGACAAGGAGCGGATGGCAAAGGACGTGGACGCGGCGTTGACCCGAATCGTCGCCCAACACGGCAGGCTGGCCGGCCCCAGCGCCGAGGCCTACGTCAAAGCCCTTGCCGCGGAACGGCGTTACGTCCGCGACGTGTACTGAGCCGTCAGGCGGCGGCCCGGCCCTCGCGAGGAGCCACTTAAGTGACGTTGACGGCATTTTTTGACCACAAAGTGGCCCCTCGCCGCATCGTCGTCAGGCGGCGTTATCGGCGCCCGGGTCGGTGCCGTAGCGGCCCGGGTTGAACAGTGAGGCCAGCGCTCCGATCAGCATCATCACCGCCGCCGCGCCGAACACCACAGTCAGCCCGGAATGGAACGGTTCGGTGATCAGTTCGGGGAAGAAGGTCTGCCCGGTCAGCACATCGGCATTGACGCCCGGCATGTGCAGCGCGCCCGACGGCGCCAGCAGTTCGGCGATCGGGTTGTAGCCCAGGAAGGCCGCGAACAGGCTGCCGACGGGCGGCAGGTTGGCGATGTCGTGGGCCACGTTGGCGGGAACCCCCTGTGCCATGAGGCCGCCGCTCATCGCGGTGGGCAGGGTGTTGGCCAGGCCGATGATCATCAGCGAGAAGAAGATTCCGATCGACAGGGAGTTGCCGCCGTTGAAGAAGGTCGAACGCACGCCAGAGGCCGCGCCGCGCTGCGCGGCCGGCACACTCGACATGATCGCCGCGGTGTTGGGGGCGGTGAAGATGCCGCCGCCGAGGCCGTTGAGGAACACCAGCACCGCAAAGATCCAGTAGTCGAAGTTCACCGGAATCATCAGCAGCGCAACGAATGTCGCCGCCATCAGCAGCATCCCGCCGACGGTGAACGGCCGCGCGCCGTACTTGTCGGACAACGAGCCGGCGATCGGCCCCGCCACCAGGAAGCCGACCGTGGCGGGCAACAGGTAGATGCCGGCCCACAACGGAGTGGATTCGAAGGTGTAGCCGTGCAGCGGCAGCCAGATGCCCTGCAGCCAGATGATCAGCATGAACTGCAGGCCACCGCGACCCATGGACGACATCAACCCGGCCAGGTTGCCCATGCCGAACGACTTCGACTTGAACAACCGGATGTCGACCATCGGCTGGGCCACCCGAAGTTCAACGAAGCAGAACACCACCAGCAGCAGCAGACCCGCGGCGATCGCGCCGAGCACCGTGGGATTGGTCCATCCGGTGCTGTGTCCCCCGTAGGGCTGGATGCCGTAGGTGATGCCGACCAGCAGGATGGTCAGGCCGAGGCCGAACGTCAGCGTGCCCGCCCAGTCCAGCTTGCCCGGCGACTTGGTGCCGAGCTCCTTCAGCGAGCGCAGACTCCAGATGCTGCCGATGATGCCGATGGGCACGCCGACCCAGAAGATCGCCTTCCAGTGCCACTCGGAGAGCACCCCGCCGATGAGCAGGCCCAGGAACGACCCGGCGACCGCGACGACCATATTCACCCCGAGCGCCATGCCGCGCTGATTGGCCGGGAACGCGTCGGTGAGGATCGCCGAGGACGAGGCCATCAACATGGCGCCGCCCACGCCCTGGACCACCCGCCAGCCGATCAGCCAGACCGCCCCGCCGCCGAGTTCGAACGGGTCGAACGACAACGCGATCGCGGCGAACGTGAAGACGATGAAGCCCAGGTTGTAGATGCGCACCCGGCCGACCATGTCGCCGAGGCGGCCGAAGGGCACCACCAGCACCGCGGTGACCACGAGGTAGCCCATCAGCATCCACAGCAGGTAGCTGACATTGCCCGGCGCCAGCGGGTTCAATCCGATGCCGCGGAAGATGGCCGGCAGTGAGATCAGCACGATCGAGGCGTTGACGCTGGCCAACAGGATGCCCAGCGTGGTGTTGGACAGCACCACCCACTTGTAGCGCGGGTGGTCCTGGTCCATGCGTACCCGGCGGCGGGCCGTGGCCGCTTCGGCGGCCTCAGCGTCCACGGCGCACGCACCCTTCCCGATCTCAGTCGTCATTCGTCATCCAGTCAGCGTTTCGCGGCAAGAAACTTATGTTAGCTATACAAATCACCATCAGGCAATTCGTATTCCGTGGCGACGCCTCGTGCCCAGCGTGCCGATTCGTCGACGACACACCGCACGATTCACCAGATCCGCACGCTCGGCACCCTCGACGCCGGTGGGTTAGGTTGGACTCGTCAACCACGGGAGCGCGCACCAAGCGTGCTGAGAGGACGGCTGGGGCCGTCGACCGTATGAACCTGTCCGGGTAATACCGGCGTAGGGAGTGAGCGATGAGTATTTCCGTTGGACCCATCTCGGGCAGCAGCAAGGTCTACCGGGACGGCGTTCCGTTCCGGCGGGTTCACCTGAGCAACGGCGAGCACCTCGACCTGTACGACACCTCCGGGCCGTACACGGACCTGCATGCCACCATCGACCTCGACAGGGGCCTACCAAAGCGCCCCGTCACCCGCGACCGCGGCACCCAGCTGCAGCGGGCCCGCACCGGCGAGATCACCGCCGAGGTGGCCTTCATCGCCGAACGCGAAGGCGTGCCAACCGAATTGGTGCGCGACGAGGTTGCCCGCGGCCGTGCGGTGATCCCGGCCAACCACAACCATCCCGAGGCCGAACCGATGATCATCGGCAAGGCATTCGCGGTGAAAATCAATGCCAACATCGGCAATTCGGCCGTCAGCTCCTCGATCGAGGAGGAGGTCGACAAGATGGTGTGGGCCACCCGGTGGGGCGCGGACACCATCATGGACCTCTCGACGGGCCGCGACATCCACGCCACCCGCGAGTGGATCCTGCGCAACTCCCCCGTGCCGGTCGGGACGGTGCCGATGTACCAGGCGCTGGAGAAGGTCGGCGGCGACCCGACGGCACTGACGTGGGACTCCTACCGCGACACCGTGATCGAGCAGTGCGAGCAGGGCGTCGACTACATGACCGTGCACGCCGGGGTGCTGCTGCGCTACATCCCGCTGACGGTCGACCGGGTCACCGGGATCGTCTCGCGCGGCGGGTCCATCATGGCGGCCTGGTGCCTGGCCCATCACCGTGAATCGTTCCTGTACAACAACTTTGAGGAACTCTGCGAGATCCTGGCGCGCTACGACGTCACCTTCTCCCTCGGCGACGGCCTGCGCCCCGGCAGCATCGCCGACGCCAACGACGAGGCCCAGTTCGCCGAACTGCGCACCCTCGGGGAGCTGACCAAGATCGCGAAACGCCATGGCGTGCAGGTGATGATCGAGGGGCCGGGCCATGTGCCGATGCACAAGATCGTCGAGAACGTCCGCCTCGAGGAGGAACTGTGCGACGAGGCGCCGTTCTACACGCTGGGCCCGCTGGCCACCGACATCGCGCCGGGCTACGACCACATCACCTCGGCGATCGGCGCGGCGATCATCGCGCAGGCCGGCACCGCGATGCTGTGCTACGTCACCCCCAAGGAGCATTTGGGCCTGCCCAACCGCAAGGACGTCAAGGACGGGGTGATCGCCTACAAGATCGCCGCGCACGCCGCCGACCTCGCCAAGGGGCATCCACGCGCGCAGCTGCGCGACGACGCACTGAGCCGGGCCCGCTTCGAGTTCCGCTGGGAGGACCAGTTCAACCTCTCGCTGGACCCCGACACCGCCCGCGAATTCCACGACGAGACACTGCCCGCCGCACCGGCCAAGACGGCGCACTTCTGCTCGATGTGCGGCCCGAAGTTCTGCTCGATGCGCATCACGCAGGACATTCGCGATGCCATGGCGGAGAAATCGGCGGAGTTCACCGAACACGGAAACCGCGTCTATCTACCCTTGACCTCATGAACTACCTCCCCATGACTCCGCCGGGGCAGACCCCGCTGCGGGTGCTGACCATCGCCGGATCCGATTCCGGCGGCGGCGCCGGCATCCAGGCCGATATGCGCACCTTCGCGATGCTGGGCGTGCACGGATGTGTCGCCGTCACCGCGGTCACCGTGCAGAACTCGGTGGGCGTCAAGGGGTTCCACGAGATCCCGCTGGACATCATCGCCGGGCAGATCAGCGCGGTCACCCAGGACATCGGCATCCAGGCCGCCAAGACCGGCATGCTGGCGTCCTCGGACATCATCGGCGCCGTGGCCGAGACCTGGCGCGCTGAGGGACTGACCGTGCCGCTGGTGGTCGACCCGGTGTGCGCGTCCATGCACGGCGACCCACTGCTGCACCCGTCGGCGCTGGACTCGCTTCGCGCCGAACTGTTTCCGTTGGCGACGCTGGTGACCCCGAACCTCGACGAGGTCCGGTTGCTGGTGGGCGTCGACGTGGTCGATGCCGACACCCAGCGCGAGGCGGCCCGCAGACTGCAGGCGCTCGGCCCGCAGTGGGCGCTGGTCAAGGGTGGGCATCTGCGGTCCTCGCGCGACAGCCCCGATCTGCTGTACGACGGCACCGACTTCCACGAGTTCGACGCCCCGCGCGTCGATACCGGCCACGACCACGGCGCCGGCGACACCCTGGCCGCGGCGACGACCTGCGCTCTGGCACACGGCTTTTCGGTGCCCGACGCGGTTGCCTTCGGCAAGTCGTGGGTCACCGAATGCATTCGCAACGCCTACCCGCTGGGGCACGGCCACGGCCCGGTGAACCCCCTTTTCAGGCTCGCCGATGGAGATTGAAGCCCTCGCTGGCGTCGCGCACGAACCCGACGGGACACCGGCCGGGACAGTGGTGCTGACCCACGGCGCCGGCGGCAGCCGGGAGTCACCGATGCTCGTGAGGATCTGCGACGAGTGGGCGCGCCGCGGCTGGCTGGCGGTGCGCTACAACCTGCCCTACCGGCGCCGCCGACCCAAGGGCCCGCCGTCCGGTTCGGCCGCGGCCGACCAGGCCGGCATCGTCGAGGCCATCGAATGGGCCCGCGACCAGGACCACGGCGCGGTGATCGCCGGCGGGCATTCCTACGGTGGCCGGCTGACGTCGATGGCCGTGGCGGCAGGCACCCCGGTCGACGTGCTGACCCTGTTCTCGTATCCGCTGCACCCGCCCGGCAAGCCCGAGCGGGCCCGCACCGAGCACCTGCCGGGCCTCACCGTCCCGACGGTGTTCACCCATGGCAGCGCCGATCCGTTCGGCACGCTCGACGAACTGCGGGCCGCCGCGGCCCTGGTCAACGGGCCGGTCGAGATCGTCGAGATCATCGGCGCTCGGCACGACCTGGGATCGAAGACCCTGGACGTCCCGGCGCTGGCCGTGGACGCGGCGCTGGAAATGCTGGCCTAGATTTCGGCCATCCACGCGTGTCAAAGCGCATCGTCCCAGACCATCAGTGCGGCCGGTACGCGTCCTTGCGGTGTTCGATACGTAAGACGATGACCTCGCGCGGCTCGTCTCTAATTCGAAACAGCACCCGATAGGTGCCGCGACGCGCGGCCCAGATGCCGGCCAGCTCGCCGCGGAGCGGCTTTCCGATTCGCCGCGGCTGTTGGACCAAGGTGGTTGTCAGGAAGTCAATCACAGCAGCGGCAACGGGCTCGGGAAGTCGCTCCGTCAGCGCCCGCCGAGCCGGTGGGGTGACGACGAGTTCGTACTCGGCCTCGTGGTTCACCGGGCGAGGCGACGCACCGCGTCGACGCCGCGTACCACGTCACCTCGGATGTACGCGGCGTCGGCCTCACGGATGTCGGCCAGCGCCTCGGTATCACTCAGGACCGACAGTGTCTCCTCGAGCTGAGCGAGATCCTCAGGACTGATGATGACGGCCGCATCATGGCCGTTGCGGGTGATGATGACGCGCTCGTGCTGGCGCTCGACGCGGTCGATGACTTCGGAGAAGTGGTCGCGTACCGATCTGAGGGACTGACTGCTCATGGCCACAATTGTGGCGCTGATTTGGGCCGGCGTCTACTCACGCGGGCAAGAAGGCACCAATCAGGAGGCGCGGCGGCTTCGATAACCCGATCTGTTCAGCGGCCTCTGCGAGATCCAGTCGCACAACGTCGCAGCCAACGCTGAACAGATTGGAGTTGGGAGAAGCGACCTTAGTCCCTGCCCTCAGGGCCTGTCGGGTCTCCTGGCCATCCGGTACCAGCGGTATCGTGTCCGCATGACTGCGGAGCAATTCGACGTCGTGATCGTCGGCGCCGGTTTCGGCGGAATCGGTGCGGCCATCCAGCTCAAACGCCTCGGCTACGACAATTTCGTGATCCTCGACCGCGAGGACGACCTGGGCGGCACCTGGCACGCCAACCACTACCCCGGCCTGGCGTGCGACGTCCCGACCACCACGTACTCGTACTTCTTCGAGCCGAATCCGAACTGGTCACGGCTGTTCACCCCCGGCCCCGAGATCAAGCAGTACGCCGCCGACGTCGCCGACAAGTACGACGTGCGCCGGCACATGCGGTTCAACGTCGGTGTCGAGGGCGCCCGCTGGGACGAGGAGGCCCGGTACTGGCAGGTCAACCTCGCCGACGGCAGCACCCTGAGGGCGCGGTACCTGATCACGGCGACCGGCTTCCTGTCCCAACCGAACACCCCGGACATCCCGGGTATCCACGACTTCGACGGCAAGGTCATCCACACCGCCGCCTGGAACGACGACTTCGACCCGGCCGGCCACCGCATCGCGGTCATCGGCACCGGCGCCACCGCGGTGCAGCTGATCCCGGAACTTGCCAAGACCGCCGGCGACCTCACCGTCTACCAGCGCACCCCGATCTGGGTGGTGCCCAAGCCGGACCTGCCGCTCGGGGCGTTGGCCCATCGTCTGTTCGCGCGGGTGCCCGCGACGCAGCGCGCGCTGCGCGCCGTCACCGATGTGATCTACGAGTCGATGGTCAACATCGGCGTGGTGAACTACGCGAGATTCCGCGGGCGCGGCAACATCTCCGCGGCCGACCTCGCCAAGATGCACCGGTTCGTCTCGATCCGGGACAAGGACCTTCGTGCCAAGCTCACCCCGGACTACGAGCTGGGCTGCAAACGCCCGACATTCTCCAACAGTTACTACCGCACCTTCACCAAGCCGAACGTGCACCTGCAGACCGACGGCATCGACCACATCACCGCCGACGGCATCGTCAACAACGACGGCACCACCACCGCGATCGACACCCTGGTGCTGGCCACCGGTTTCGACCTGTGGGAGGCCAACATCCCGGCCATCGAGGTGATCGGGCGCGACGGCCGCAACCTCGGAAAGTGGTGGCGGGAAACCAAGTTCCAGGCCTACCAGGGTGTCAGCGTGCCGTACTTCCCGAACTTCCTGAGCCTGGCCAGCCCGTTCGCCTTCCTGGGCCTGAACTTCTTCAACACCATGGAATACCAGATGCGGCACATGGACCGGCTGTTCGGCGAGGTACACCGGCGCGGGGCCACGACGTTCGAGATCAGCGAGGAGGCCAACACCGCCTACCGCGACCGGATGACCCAGTTGCTCGGCAAGACGGTGTTCGAGAAGGGCAACTGCGCGTCGGCGCGGTCCTATTACTTCGACCCGGCCGGCGAGGCGACACTGCTGCGGCCGATGTCGCTGCACGACGCCCTCGACGAGGCGTCGCATTTCCCGCTGTCTGACTATCAGATCAACTGAGAGGCAACATCTTCCAATGTCTGCTGACGAAACTCGCGGGTCCCGGCTGGCCCGGTTCGCCGCACTGGCCGTCGCCGCCACGGGGCTGACGCACCTGATCAAACCGCAGGCCTGGGAGCCGCTGACCAAGCCGGCGTTCCCGGACAACACCCGTCAACACGTCTACACCAACGGCGGGATCGAGACCGCGCTCGGTCTCGGCCTGCTGAGCAAGCGCACCCGCAAGGCCGCCCTCGGCGGCTTCCTGGCCTACGGGGCATATCTGGGCGCAAACGCTTTCCGAAATGGTCGCTGAGCCGAAGAATCGTGATTAACATAGCCGCATGCTCACCAAGGTCCGCCAGCTCCTGAGCTACGAGTTCACCGTCGCCGAACTGATCGGCCTGGGCCTTATGCTGGCCGCCCCCTACCTGCTCATCGGGGCCGTCTGGTCGTTCACCCACACCGAGCAGCTGCGCGATCTGCACGGGCTGGATTTCGTGGTGTCCTTCCTGGGTTCCATCGTGTCGTGGCCGGTCCTGCTGTTCGCGAACGTGTGCATGACGTGAGCGCGGGCGCCCGGCCGTTGGCCACCGCCGACACCCGGATCCAGATCACCCGGCGGACGGCCCGCTGGGACGACCGGCCCGTCACCGTCGCCGACGCGATGGACTTCTGGTCGTTCGCCGGCGCGGCGGCCAATGTCGTCATGCAACTGGCGCTGCCCCCGGTCGGCCACGGCGTCGCGGAGAGCACCGTGACGTCGGGCAGCCTGCTGCACCATCCGTGGAAACGCGCGCGCACGACGCTCAGCTACCTGGCCGTGGCCATCCTGGGAACAACGGCGGACCGGGCCGCCTACCGGGATGCCGTGGACCGCGCGCACCGTCAGGTCCGTTCCACGCCGGCCAGTCCGGTGAAGTACAACGCCTTCGACCGCGACCTCCAGATGTGGGTTGCCGCTTGCCTTTTCGTGGGCCTGGAAGACACCTACCAACTGCTGCGCGGCGAGCTGTCCCCCGAGCGGGCCGAGGAGTTCTATCGCTCGGGTTTCACCCTGGGCACCACCCTGCAGGTGACCGAGGATCAGTGGCCGCCCACCCGGGCGGCGTTCGACGACTACTGGAACGCGGCCTGCGGAAAGGTGTCGATGGACGACACCGTGCGCGGGTATCTCACCGACCTGATCAACCTGAAGATGATCACCCCGCTGCTGCGGCCGGGCAACCGGATGTTGCTGAAGTTCCTCACCGCCGGCTTCCTGGCTCCGGTGTTCCGCGACGCGTTGGGCCTGAAGTGGTCACCGGCCCGGCAGCGGATGTTCGAGTGGCTCTTCCTGCTCGTGGCGTTCGTGAATCGTTTTCTGCCGCAATTCATCCGCCAAGGCGGCAGCTATCTGCTGCTCTACGACATCCGCGGCCGCGTGCGGCGCGGCAAGGCGCTGATCTGAGCATCACCGTCGGGTGTCCAGGGTGGGCGACGTCGCCCCGGCCAGAACCACGGCGTCACTGCTGGCCAGGGTGAGGCCCCGGCGGGCGGCCTGTGCCACCAGCATCCGGTCGAACGGATCGCGGTGCGGCCAGGGCAGGCCGCCGGCCATGATCGCGTCCGCAGCGGTGATGTCGATGCCGTCGGCCCGGATGCGCGACAACGTCTCGTCCCACACCGAAAGGAGGTTCTCGCCGCCGGGAAGCTTGCCCGCGCGGGTCTTGATCGCCACCTCCCATGCGGACACCGCCGACACAATCAACCCAGTCGACGGCGCGGCCAAGTGGTCACGCACCCGCGGTGCGATCTGGCTCGGATCGACGAGCAGCCACAGAAAGGCGTTGGTATCCAACAGGACCGCGCCTGCGGTCACTCGCCGCCCTCCCACAGCGCGAGGTCGGCGGGATCGAGTGGGGCGTCGAAGTCGTCCGGTACGGTGACCGTCCCCGCGAGCTGGCCGAATCGGCGCGGCGTGGGGGTGACGGGCGACAGGATGGCCACCGGCTTGCCGTGGTTGGTGATGGTGACGGACTCACCGGTGGCCGCCACCTCGGCCAGCAGCGCGTTCAACCGCGCTTTGGCTTCGGTGCTGGTCGTGGTCCTCACGATGCGCCAGCCTAACAGAATCTGACTAGTCACACTAGTCCGACTAGTCGGCACTCAGGCCGGCGATGAGCCGGTCACACACCGCATACATGTCGCGGCGCGCGGCGTCCGGGTCGGCCGCGCGGGAGATGTACAGCGCCGCCTCGTCGAGCGCACTCAACAGCACGTGCGCGGTGGCACGCAGGGGTTGCGCCGGGATGACACCCTCGTCGACCGCCCGGGCCAGCATGCCCTCGATGATGCCGAGGCCGTACCTGATGCCGACTTCCCGCCAGCGCTCCCAGCCCAGCACCGACGGCGCGTCGATCAGCACGATCTGCGCGACGTCCGGCGCCGAGCAGTGGTCCAGGAACAGCCTGGCGCCGATTCGCATGGCCGCCATCGTGCCGGCCGGTTTCTCGGCGGCGATCGCGGCGACCACGTCGGTGGCCAGCTGCTCCTCGACCTGCTCGTAGAGGGCGGCGAACAGGTCCGCCTTGTCCCGGAACTGGTGATAGAGCGCGCCGCGCGTGACGCCGGCGGCCTCGACGACGGCCTGCGTCGACACCTCGGCGAAACCCTTGGCCGCGAACAGCTCCCGAGCCGCGGCCAGCAACTGCGCACGGGTCGCCGCGGTGCGCTCCGACTGGGTGCGCCGGGTCGGGCTGTTGACTTTCATACTGTGTGCACGTAACTTTCATACCGAGTGTTTGTAAATTCACCGGAAAGGATAGCCGAGATGCCACACGTCACGCTCCCGAAGGCGACCATCGAATACCGCGACCTGGGCCCGGCCGACTCGGCGTACCCGCCGGTGGTGTTCGTCCACGGCGCCGTCGTCGACTCCCGGCTGTGGTCGGCGGTGGCGGCCGACCTCGCGGAGCGGGGCTTCCGCTGCGTCCTGCCGAACCTGCCACTGGGCGCACACACGATCCCCGTCACCGACCGGTCCGCGCTGTCGCCGCAGGGCGTGGCCGAACTCGTCCACGAATTCGTCACGGCCCTCGACCTGCACGATCTGACCCTGGTCGGCAACGACACCGGGGGCGGGGTGTGCCAGTTCCTGATCGACGCCCATCCCGACCGCGTCGGCCGGGTGGTGCTGACCAATTGCGATGCGTTCGACAAGTTCCCGCCGTTTCCGTTCAACGCGGTCTTCGCACTGATGCGCTCCACCCTGTCGACGAGAATCCTGGCGGCGGCCATGGGCCCCAAGGTGTTGCGTCACTCGCCGGTCGGCTTCGGTCTGCTGGCCGGCGATCTGGATCCGGCGCTGAGCGCGTCGTGGATCAGGCCGGCCGCGACAGATTCCCGCATCGCCGGCGACTTCGCCGCCCTGGCCCGCGGCATCGGCCGCACCGACCTCACCGGGGTCGCGCCGCGGTTGCACCGGTTCACCAGGCCCGTCCGCCTGGTGTGGGGCACCGCCGACCGCTGCTTCACCACGGAACTGGGCCGACGGCTGGCCGCGCTGTTCTCGGACGCCACCTTCGTCGAGGTTCCAGGCGCCAGAACCTTTGTCCCCCTGGATAATCCGCAAGCCGTGGTCGACGGTATCCTCGCGATCAACGGGGTGGCCTCGCGCCGCTGAGTCAGCGATCGGGGCGGTTGCGGAACGCCTCCACCGCCGTCGGCAGCGTCGGGAAGATCCGGTCCTCGCCGACCCGGTCGATCAGACCGGCCGCCAGCAGATCGTCACGCAGATCCTGCTTCACCCGCGCCATCACGAAAGTGATTCCGCGCTCGGCCAATTCGCCGCGCAGCTGCTCCATGGCGTCGACGGCGGTGATGTCCGGGTCGATGTTGGTCTCACAGTTCAGCACGAACCATTCGACGGGCCCGGCAGCATCCTCCACCGCGCGCATCGCGCGCTCGCGAAAGTCCTGGGCGTTGGCGAAGAACAACGGCGCGTCGTAGCGGTAGACCACGAGGCCGGGAACCGGTGTGGCGTCGGGATAGTCGTCGACGTCGTGCATCCCCGCCATCCCCCGCACGTAGCCGAGCACGGCGTCGTGCGGGCGTGCGACCCGGCGCAACAGGTCGACGATCGACAGCGCAATGGCGAACAGCACGCCGTAGAGCACACCCAGCAGCAGCACCGCGATCGTGGTCGCGATGGCCAGCATGAACTCGCTACGGCGGAACCGGGCCAGCCGGCGGAACTCGTCGACGTCGACGAGTGCGAGCGCCGCGTAGACGACCAGCGCGCCCAGCGCCGCCATCGGAAAGTGTTCCAGCAGACCGCGACCGACGAGCATGACCACGACGACCGTCGCCAGCGCGGTCAGTGAATACAGCTGGGTGCGACTGCCCACGGCGTCGCCGAGCGCGGTGCGGCTGCCGCTGGAGCTCACCGGGAAGCCATGGCTGACCCCGGCCGCCATGTTGCAGACGCCGAGAGCGCGAAGCTCGGCATTCGCGTTGATGTCCTCGTCCTTGCGGGCCGCGAACACCCGCGCGGTCAGGGTGTTGTCGGAGAAGGCGACCACCGCGATGCCGAAGGCCGGTATCAGCAGTCCGCGCAGATCGGCGGCGGCCACGTCCGGCAGTCCGAGTGCGGGCAGCCCGGCCGGGATCGCGCCGACCACGTCGATGCCCTTGCCGTCCAACCCGAACACCACCACCGTCGCGGTGGCCGCCAGCACCGCGGTCAGCGCGGCGGGCACCCGCGGCAGGTAGCGGTTCAGGGCGAACAACAGCACCAGCACGGCGGCGGCCAGCAGGCTGGTCGCCGGGTGGAAACCGCCGAGGCCGGCGGCGAACGAACGGATCTGGTCCACGAACTCGTCGCCGTCGACCGCGACACCGGTCACCTTCCCGAGTTGCCCTGCGATCATGATGACCGCCACCCCGGCCATGTAGCCGGCCAGGACCGGACGCGACAGCAGGTCGGCCAGAAAGCCCAGCCGGCACAGGCCGGCCACCAGACAGATCACCCCGACCAGCACGGCCAGCGCCGCGGCCAGCGCGGCGTATCGGGCCGGATCGGCCAGCGCCAGTGGCGCCAGGGCGGTGGCCGTCATGATGGCCGTCGTCGACTCCGGGCCCACCGACAACTGGCGCGACGAGCCGAGCACGGCGTAGACCAGCATCGGCACCAGCGCGGCCCACAGCCCGGCGACGGGCGGCAACCCCGCGACCGTCGCATACGCCATCACCTGCGGGATGAGGTACGCCGCAACGGTCACGCCGGCGATCAGGTCGCCGCGCAGCCAGTCGCCGCGATAGTGCCGCAGCACCGGCCATCCCGGTGCCCATGTCGAGATGGTGCTCATCGGTATCGATTCGACCACACCGTTGCGGGTGCGCGGCGGCACAACTTGGTGTGTAGTCGCTACGTGATCCCGCTGACCTGGACGCCGGTCGGAGTCGGTACCGACGGCCGCCGTGATTCCGATCTGATCGTCGCCCCCCACGAACGGCTGAGCTGGCCGAAGACCATCGGGCTGGGCGCACAGCACGTCGTCGCGATGTTCGGGGCGACCTTCCTGGTGCCGGTGCTGACCGGCTTCCCGCCGGCCACCACCCTGCTGTTCTCCGGGATCGGCACGTGTGCGTTCCTGGTCATCACCGGCAACCGGCTGCCGAGCTATCTGGGGTCCAGCTTCTCGGTGATCGCCCCGGTGGTCGCCGCCGTCGCCTCCCACGGCGCCGGCAGCGCACTCGGCGGCCTGGTGGCCGTCGGCGTCGTGCTGATCCTCATCGGTGTCGTCGTGCACGTGGCCGGCACCCACTGGGTCGACGTGGTCCTGCCGCCCGTGGTGACGGGCGCGATCGTCGCGCTGATCGGGTTCAACCTGGCTCCGGCGGCCAAGACCAATTTCGACAAGGGCCCGCTGGTCGGGCTGGTGACCCTGCTGTTGCTGGTCGGCGCGCTGGCCTTCTTCCGGGGCCTGCTGGGCCGGCTGGCGATCTTCCTGGCGGTCGCGCTGGGCTACCTGCTGGCGCTGGTCCTCGGTGACGTCGACACCGCCGGGATCGCCGCGGCGGCCTGGGTCGGCCTGCCCCGGTTCCAGACGCCGACATTCGACCTCGCGGTGCTGCCGATGTTCCTGCCCGCCGTGATCGCCCTGGTGGCCGAGAACATCGGCCACGTGAAATCCGTCGGCCAGATGACCGGAACCGACACCGATCCCCTGACGGGCCGGGCGCTGGCCGCCGACGGGGTCGCCACCGTCCTGGCGGGAATCGGCGGCGGCTCGGCGACCACCACCTACGGCGAGAACATCGGCGTGATGGCCGCCACCCGCGTGTACTCGACGGCCGCGTACTGGGTCGCCGGGATCGTCGCGATCGCATTGTCGTTGTGCCCCAAGGTCGGCGCCGCGATCTCGGCGATCCCGCCGGGCGTCCTCGGCGGCGCGACGATCGTGCTCTACGGTCTGGTCGGCGTGCTCGGCATCCGGATCTGGATGACCAACCATGTCGACCTGTCGCTGCCGGTCAACCAGATGACCGCCGCCGTCGCCCTGATCATCGGCATCGCCGACTTCACCTGGCACATCGGCGATCTCACCTTCACCGGCATCGCGCTGGGCTCCATCGCGGCACTGCTGGTCTATCACGGCATGCGCGCGCTGGGGGCGGCGCGGGGACGCCATCCGGAGGAAACTCCCCGCGACGACGTCGTCGGATGATTCAGGCGGCCTGCGCGAAGACGGTGCTCGGCTGGCCGGTCTCGGTGGCCACACCGGCCGCGACGGTCGGCAGCGACACGCTGACGTCCGAGATGGTGATGACGCCGAACGCGGTCAGGTTCTCGTAGGCGGTGGCCGAGCCGACCAGCTGCAGGGTCAGCGAGTCGGTCGCCGACATGGTCTGGGCGATGGCCTCCAGCGACACCTGCGCGGTTTGTCGCGTGCCGTCGAGCCGGACCGACACCGGCGTGACGAGGTTTCCGATCACCAGATGGGTGTTGTCGTCGATGAGCTGGGCATAGATGTGGGTGGCCGTGCCCAGGCCGGAATAGGTGAACGTCAACTCCGGTGCGCCCACGATCTGCGCCGCGCGACCGGGCTCGATTGGAATGTCGACGGCGAGACCGGCCACTTCGCCGTCACCGATCGAATACGGGAAGTTCACGTGGGTGGACGGCCCCGAACCACCGATCAGCGGGATGATCGGCAGCACGCCGCCGCCGCCTGTCACGACGACGGGATCGCCGTGGAACGTCTTGTCGGTCGGCAGCACATCCGACGAGTAGTACTGCCCGTTCTGGTCGATCCACTCGAACGTCGGCCCGGTGTCGACGGTCGTCTTGCGCATGACCCAGCGGTCCAGCCACGCCATCGTCGCGCTGCGGATGGCCGCGTTGTCGTCGTCGGGGGTCTCACAGTCGCCGTGACCGCCGCAGAACCACACCATCTTCACCGGGACGTTCGCGGCGTCGAGCAGCTGCGCGTTGGTCATGGCCTGTTGCAGCGGGAACAACACGTCGACGGTGCCCTGCAGCAGCAGCGTGGGGGCGGTGATCCGCGCGACCAGGTCACCGGGCCCGCTGCTGGCCAGGATCTCCTGCTGCTCGGCGCTCAGACTGCCGGTCACGGCGCCGCCGAGGATGGCGGGATAGATTCTGGGGTCGACGACCGCGCCCATGGTGACCAGGCGCAGCATCAGCAGCAGTGCGTAGCCCGTCCGGAAGGCCTCGTCGCGGTACAGCGAGCTGTTCAGGGTGTTCCAGGCGATGCCGGGCACGATCGCGTCAACCCGGTGATCGGTTGCGGCCGTGACCAATTGGACACCACCGCCGTAGGAGAAGCCGACCATGCCCAGCCGCGGATCCCCGGGGCCGTCCCGCAGCGCCTCCGGGCGGTTCGCCAGCCAGCTGATGATCCCCGACACGTCCCGGGCTTCGTAGTCGGGGCTGTCGAGCCGCAGCACACCGCCGGACGCGAACTCCCCGCGCGGATCCCAGGTGACCACGTTGTAGCCCGCTGCCCTGAACGTGGCGACGCCGAATCCGGTGCTGGTGCTGCCGTCACCGAACGGATCGGTGTCGCCCGGTATGGCCAGCCCGGGCGCGTCGAGGATGGTCGGCGCCCGCTGACCTTTCCCGAGGCCGAGGGCCGGGAAGAAGTTCGTGCTGATCAAGGTGCCGTCGACGGGTGACTTCACCATGGTGGTGAACGCGATCGGGGTGCCGGCGGGGACGACCTTGCCGATGTGCACCGCGACGGGCACCACGATCGACACCCCGATGACCGGCGCCAGCAGCTGCCCGACCACGGGGACCTCGCGCAGGAGAATCACCACCGGCGCAACCAGGAGGCCGACCACCGGCAGGGTCTGCAGGGCGGCGACGATCGGGGTGAGCTCGGAGACCCTCACCTGGAAGGTCTCCGTGCCACGCCTGGTGAGCACCGACGCGTCGGGCAGAAACGTGAAGGTCCCCTTCGCCGCGTCGAGGGTGACCTTGCCGCCGGCATTGGGTTTTCCGACGACCTCGTAGGTCAAGATGTTCGCCGCTGTAGCGTCCTTCGCGTTGACGCCGCCGGTGATCACCTGATCGGTCAGGCCCACCTTGACATCGGATGTGATTGGCCCCGAACCCGATCCGCTGATCTCGCGACGGGCGACCGCCGCCTCCGCCCACTGAGCCGGCGAGTCCGCCGGGGTGGCGGGGGTGCCGCCCGAGAAGGGGTCCGCCAGGTCCTTGACGGTGTCGGCGACGACGTCGACGGCCGCGACGGCCGGCGCCGCCGCCGGGGCGGCCGGTGCGGGGGCGGCGATGGCGTCGGTATCCACCGCGGCGGCCGTCTCGGGCTGCGTGGTCCATTTGCGGGCCGGGTGCGCGGGCGGTTCGGATTCCCGCTCATCGTCGGTCGAGGCCGGTGCGTTCTCCGGGGCGTCCGCCTGGGCCGCTTCCTCGTTCTGCTCGGCGTCGTGGACCCTGCCCTGGGTCTCGTCCGCGACGTCGGTGTCTTCGGTGTCTTCGGTGTCTTTGGCGGCCGGCTTCCCCGCGGGCTTGTCCGGTTCGGCCTGCGTGTCGGACTGTGTCGGGGTCGCGGGTTTATCGGCTGCGGCGGCCGGTGCGTCCACCGATGCCGACGACGACGATGCCGCCGACGATGACGACGTCGTGCCCGCCGCCGAACTTTCAGATGCCCACGCGACGCCCGTCCCCGAGACCACCGCGGCACCCAGGCCCAGGGCCACCGCCAACGCGCCGACATGCCCGATGTACTGCGAACATCCGATGTACCGGGAAGATCGCATTGCCGCTCCTCAACCGTGCGGTGGTCCGACCAACGCCCCGGCCGACCCTAACCCCCTGCGGCCGGGCGCCTCAGCCGATTGCGGGAAAACCGTCCGGGGCCCGCTCAGGCCGGGCCGATGCGCTCCGAGTCGTACACCAACAGCCTGCCGTCGGCGGACACCACGGAAAGCCACCGGTCCTCGGTGTCGACGCGGCCGTCCTTCATCACGTAGCGCAACCGCACCGTCACGCTGTCGGCGCCGCGCGGGGTCACCGACAACACCGTGACCGACTGCGCGGTCGACCAGAAGCCCAGGAAGTCCCGCAGCCCGGCCCGGTTCTGGTAGTTCGGATCGAATTTGGCCCACGCCAGCATCGGGTCGCCGGGCAGTGCGCCGTAGACCGACAGCACCAGATCGCGCATCGCGTCGAAGCCGACCGGAACCGCCGACGTCGTCGCCGTCGGTGACGTGGTCGGTGATGTCGTCGCGGTGGCCGTCGTGGTGGCCTTCGTGGTGCCCGGCGCGGACGTCGTCCGCGTCGGGCCGGCCCCGGCGCCGTCGCCCCGTTCCCATGGTCGCTGGTACACCACGAACGCGATCAGGAAAAGCAGCGCCGCCAGGGCGGCGGCCGAGATCAGCCACCGCTTCGACGTGGTCGCCTCCCCCGGGACCGCGGCCGGCGCGCGCGGATAACCGGAACCGGGCTCCGGTGGCTCCAGTGGCAGCTGCGCGGTCTGGTCCAACGGCGCCCGGCCGGCCGGGCCCGCCATCGAGGGCCGCGAAACGGGTTGTACGACAGCCGGATCGGCCAGCGCCCGGGCGAACTCCGTACAGCTGCGGAACCGGTCGGCGGGATTCTTGGCCAGCGCCCGGGCCAGCACCGGGTCCAGGTCGGCCAGGTCGGGCCGGCGGGCGGAAAGCGCGGGCGGGGGTGAGTTGAGATGCCGGCCGATCACCACCGCCGGATTCGGATCCGCGAACAGCGATGCGCCCGAGAGCAATTCATACGCCGTCGCGGCCAGCGCGTACTGGTCTGCGCGGCCGTCCAGCGGCTGACCGGTGAGCTGTTCGGGCGCGGCATAGGTGACCGTGCCGAGCACGGTGTTCGTCGCGGTCAGCCCGCTGGTCTCGTTGACGTTGCGCGCGATCCCGAAGTCCGCCAGCAAGATTCGCCGAGCCCCCGGGGATCCGTCGGTGAGCAGGATGTTCGCGGGTTTGATGTCGCGGTGCAGCAGCCCCTGGCGGTGCTCATAGTCGAGCGCATCCGAGACCGCGGTCACGATCTCGACAACCTGCGCGCGGGGCAGTCCGCCGGGGAAGCGTTCCCGCATCAGCCGGCCGGCGTCGGGACCGTCGATGAAATCCATCGAGATCCAGAGTTGGCCGTCGGTCTCGCCGCGGTCGTGGAGGCCGATGATGTGCGGGTGGTAGAGCGTGGCCACCAGGTCGGCTTCGCGGTTGAACCGGTCGCGGAACTCCCGGTTCGCCGATAACTCGACGGGCAGGATCTTCAGCGCGTCGCGGCGGGGCAGCCGGGGGTGCTGGGCCAGATAGACCTCGCCCATCCCGCCGGTGCCCAGCAGTCGCAGGATCCGGTACCCGGCGAAAACCTCGCCGTTGGCCAAGGGCATGGCGGGAATCCTACGGTCACTGCCCGGGGTGAGGTGCGCGGCCGAGCCCGGCGCCGCTCCCTATTTCGGCTCCACCGTGTGGCGGGTCCGCTCCTCCCGGGGCGGCATCCCGGTCCGGCCGGTGATGTCGGTGGCGTAGAAGCCGACGGCGTAGCCCACCCCGGCGCCCTGGATGCCCAGCGCGGTCTTGTCGATGTGCTCCAGGGTGTCGGTGGCCTTGTGATAGTTCGGGTCGAACGGTTCGCCGGCCCGGCCGTTCCACAGTTTGGCCTGTTCGTCGTTCATGTTCTCTTCGGCGCCGGCGAACAGTCCACCGGACGGTATGCCCGCCAGGGTGAACGCGTCGTAGTCGGAGCGGCCGTCGAATCCGGTGTCCTGCGCGGTCTTTCCGGCCGAACCGAGGTAGGAGACCAACAGCCGCTCGATGCCGGCCGACCCCTCCGGCACCCGGGGCACGATTTCGTCGCGCGGCACCTTGGTCGACTGATCGCCGTCGTAGGTGAAATATCCGGGGTTCGGCGAGCCCAGCATGTCGAAGTTGAGATAGAGCGCGATGTCCCGCAGCTGGTCGACGTTCAGGGATTCGATGTAGCGCTCGGAGCCGACGAGCCCGTTCTCCTCGGCGCCCCAGAACGCGAACCGGACGGCATTGCGCACCTGCGGCGACGGCCCGAGCTGCAGTGCGGTTTCGAGGACCGCGGCCGTCCCCGATCCGTTGTCGTTTATCCCGGGCCCCTGCTCGACGCTGTCCAGGTGCGCCCCGGCCATCACCACGTCGGCGGTGGAGCCCGTTCTGGTCTGCGCGATCACCGTGCGGACGGGCACCTCACGGTCGTTCACCTGGAGTTTGACGGTCACCAGCCCGGTTCGCCCGCGCAGCGTCGACCCGTCCGCCTTGGTCACCCCGACCACCGGGATCTTCACCTCGGTGGTGGCGCCGAGGTTGCCGCCGAAGTCCTTCTCCTCGGTGTTGTCGGCGACGACGAGCGCCGCGGCACCGCGCGACACGGCGACCTTCAGCTTCTCGGCGAACTCGCATTCGCCGCGGTCGACGAGCACCACCGCGCCCTGCACGGGCAGCCCGTCGTAGTCCGATGCGGTGCAGCCCGGCGAGTCGTCCCCGCCGGGGGCGGCCACCAGGGGCCCGGACACCCCGTCCGCAGGCGTGCTGACGCTGTACATCAGGCCGGTGGCCTTGAACGTGTCGGCGCCGGAGCTGACGGTGCCGGGCTCCGCATCGAACTGCCGCACCTTGAACTCCGGGGTCTGAACGTCGAAACCCTTGTCCCGCAGTGCTTTCGACACGTATTCGACGCTGGCGTCGTACCCCGGGGTGCCGATCGCCCGGGTGTTGTTGTTCGCGTCGGCGATGTCCTGCAATTTCTGCAGGTGCGCCACCATGGCGCCGACGGCGATCCGGTGCTGCAGCTGGGTCCCGAACGCGTGCGCCGCCGGTGCGACGGCCTGCGCCGAATCGGCGGCCCGGGTGCAGCCCCCGACGACGAGGACCACCGCGAGCACCGCGGCGACCCGCCTACCCGCCCGGCGCTGGATCAATGACACACGACCACCGTAGACGTTGCCCCCGGCGGCCGAGCGGGTGCGCGCACGGGCACACTGGACGCATGGCTGCCGAACGGGTGGTGTTCATCAGGGCCGTCAACGTCGGCGGGGCCAAGCTGCCGATGGCCGAGCTGCGTGGCCTGGCCGCGGACCTGGGCGCCACCGACGTGTCGACCTACATCGCGTCGGGCAACCTGCTGTGCACGCCCGCCGGCGCGCCGGCCGTGTTCGACCGCGCGCTGGAGAAGGCGATCACCGGCCGATTCGGCTACCTGCGGGAGGTGATCAGCCGGACCCCGGCGCAGCTGCAAGCCGCTCTGGACGCCCATCCCTTCGATGTGGCCGAGGACCGTTTCTCCTATGTGTACTTCCTCACCGGCAGGCCAACCGCCAAGGCGGTCAAGGCTTTCGAGGGCACGGACTTCGGCGGCGACGAGGTCAAGGTGATCGGCACGGACCTGCACATCCGTTATCGCGACGGCGCCGGGAAATCCGATCTGGACGCCAGGACCATCGCCAGGGCACTCGGTGTGCAGGGCACGGGCCGCAACCTGAACACCGTCCGGAAGCTGATCGCGCTGACCAACGCATAGCCCGATCTGTTCAGCGGCCGCTGCGAGGTCCACTCGCACGACGTCGCAGCCAACGCTGAACAGATTCATGCGCGGCGCATTCAGCGCGCCGGGCTGGACGCCTGCGCCCAGAACCGTTTCGGGATCCGGCCGGCGTGGCGCGCCAACCAGCCGGCGGTCACGGCCGAGGCCATCGCGGCGGCCATCGCGGGCGGGTCGGCCGCCCGGGTCACCGCGCTCGCCAGCAGAACAGCGTCACAACCCAATTCCATCGCCAGGGCGGCATCACTGGCGGTCCCGATACCGGCGTCGAGGATCACCGGCACCCCGGCGGCGGCGACGATCATCTCGATGTTGTGCGGGTTGGCGATCCCCAGACCGGTGCCGATCGGCGACCCCAGCGGCATGACCGCGGCGCAACCGGCGTCCTCGAGACGGCGCGCGAGCACCGGGTCGTCGGTGGTGTAGGGCAGCACCGTGAAACCATCGTCGACGAGTTGCTCTGTGGCACGGACCAATTCGAGGGCGTCGGGCAGCAGGGTGCGCTCGTCGGCGATCACCTCGAGCTTGACCCAGTCGGTCTGCAGCGCCTCGCGCGCCAACTGCGCGGTGAGCACCGCCTCCGCGGCGCCGCGGCAGCCGGCGGTGTTGGGCAGCGGCGTGATGTGCAGCCGGCTCAGCAGATCCAGCACCCCGGTGCCGCCGGTGGCGTCGACCCGGCGCATCGCGACGGTGGTCAATTCGGTGCCCGACGCGATCAGCGCCTCCTCCAGCACGGTCAGGTTGGCCGCCCCGCCGGTACCCAGGATCAGCCGCGAACCGAACGTCCGCCCGGCGATGGTCAGCATCGGCTCAGCCACCCTGCACCGCCGTCACGACCTCGACGCGGGACCCCTCGTGCAGCAGCGTCTCCCACTGCGAGCGCGGGATCACCGTCCAGTCGACGGCCACCGCGATGCCCCGGTCGGGGAAGTCGAACTGCGCGAGCAGACCGGCCACCGAAAGGCCCTCCGCCACATCGACTTCCTGGTCGTTCACCACGATGTTCATCAGTGCACTCCTCCCACAGTGACGGCCCCGAGTTCGGCCGCGATCCGTTCGGCGGTCCACGGCGCCAGCAGAAACCCGGAACGGCCGTGGCCGGTGGCCACCAGGGTCCGCTCGTCGAGGCGGCCGACGATCGGCAGGTTGTCCGGTGTCGCCGGGCGCAGTCCCGCGGCGCATTCGGCGAACTCGTATTCGGCCAGTGCCGGCATCACCTCGCAGGCGTCGTCGAGCAACTCGCGGATCCCGGAGACCGCCGGGGCGGTGTCCCGGCCGTGCTCGTACTGGGTGGCACCCACCACGACGCCGTCGGCCCGCGGCACCAGATAGACCTGCCGACCGTGCACCCGGGCCCGAATCACCCTCTGCGGCAACGGCATACACCCCCGACGCCAGCGCAGCCGCAGGACCTCGCCCTTGACCGGCCGCACCGGCAGGCCCGGCCACAGCGACGGGGCGTCGATGCCGTTGGCGATCACCACGGCGTCGGCGGACACCTCGGCGAGGTCGGCGACCGCACCGGTCCACGTCACGCCCAGACCGGCGCAGGCGGCGGCCAGCGCCTCGACCAGCCGGCGATTGTCCACCGCGAGTTCGGTGACCGCCCGAAAGCCGTGCCGAATCCCCTGCGCCAGAAGCGGTTCGATGTCACGGGCGGCCGAGGTCACGGTGACCGGATGCCCCTGGGCGGCCAGCCAGTCGGCCACGGTGCGCAGGTCTTCGGCGTCGGCGCGGTCGACGGCGACCACCAGGGACTCGCGTGCGGTCACCACGTCGGCGGGCAGTCCGGTCAGATAGGACCGGTGCCACAGGTCCAGCGATTCCAGCCCGATCCGCAGCAGCTCCTCCTCGCCCGGCCAACCCTCACTGTGCGGGGCGAGCATGCCGCCGGCCACCCAGGACGCGCCGCGCTCGCCGGTGTCGTGCACGCGCACCGTCCACCCGTCCTGCGCGGCCCGGCGCGCGACGGACAGCCCGATGACGCCGCCACCGATGACGGCGAGTGTGCCCATTCGAGGTCCTCCCTTCGCCGGCATGACCCGGATCAGGTGCAACGGTCAGGGCCACCCAGCCTGCTCCAGGCCCACTCTCAGCCCGGTTCGCCGGGCTCCCGTGATGTCCAGTCCAGGGTACGCAACCGGTTAACGTTGGCATGTGCACCCGCCCCGGCCAGTTCCCACCCGCCGCCCCGCGGCACTACCGCTCGACCGGCTGGTCACCGCCCGGCTCTACCTGTGTACCGACGCGCGCCGGGAACGCGGCGACCTGGCCGAGTTCGCCGACGCGGCGCTGGCCGGCGGCGTGGACATCATCCAGTTGCGCGACAAGGGCTCACCCGGTGAGCAGCGTTTCGGCCCGCTGGAAGCTCGTCAGGAGATCGAAGCGTTGGAGATCCTGGCCGATGCGGCCCGCCGGCACGGCGCGCTGTTCGCGGTCAACGACCGCGCCGACATCGCCCGCGCGGCCGGCGCCGACGTGCTGCACCTGGGACAGGACGACCTGCCGCTGAACGTGGCGCGGGACATCGTCGGCGACCGGGTCGTGATCGGCCGGTCCACCCACGACGCCGGACAGCTGGCGCAGGCGATCGCCGAGGAGGTCGACTACTTCTGCGTCGGGCCGTGCTGGCCGACGCCGACCAAACCCGGCCGACCCGCGCCGGGCCTGGACCTGGTCCACGCCGCCGCCCGGGCCAATCCGGCCAAGGCGTGGTTCGCCATCGGCGGCATCGACGCGGAGCGGCTGCCGCAGGTGCTCGACGCGGGGGCGACGCGCGTGGTGGTGGTCCGGGCGATCACCGGTGCGGACGATCCGCGGGCCGCTGCTGCCCGGCTGGCGGCGGCGCTGGATCGGTCAACACCGGGATAGCGGCCGTCACCGCCCGCAGCCGCTGCCAGCTGGCCGCGAATCCGGGATGCAGCGGCAGGTCGGCCACCTCGTCCTCGGCCACCCAGCGCAGCTCGGAGCTCTCCCGGTTGGGCACGGTGTCCAGCAGGCCCGGCGCGTCGGCGATGACCGTCGTGTAGGACCAGTACGTCCCACCGTCGGCCGAGCCGACCTCCGCGGTCACCACGCTGGTGCGAACCCGCACCTGCTCGGCGGGCAGGCCGGCCTCCTCGTGGGCTTCCCGCACGGCCGCCTGCTCGGCGGTCTCGTGGCTGTCGCGGGCCCCGCCGGGCAGCGCCCAGGTACCGCCCTGATGACTCCAGGGTGCACGGTGCTGCAGCAGCACCGCGGCGCGGCCGTCGGGACCGAGCGCCCGCAGCAGCAATCCGGCGGCGCCGTGCCGGCCCCAGTAGTGGGCACCGGATTCGGCGATCACCCAGCCGTCCCCGTCACCGTGCACGCGTTCAGGATAGGGCGCGGGGTGGCGACTGGTTGAAGTCCCGTGGTGATCCAGCCACATCCGTCACACGAATGCTCTTAGACTTTGCTTATCCAACCGAGCAAAGGCGGTCCGCAGAGGTGACGGTCGAACTGGCGCACCCGTCGACCGAGCCGCTGGCGTCCCGGTCACCGACCGGCGTCACGGCGCCGCGCTGGGCGTTCCTGTGGACCACCCCGGGCCGGATCCTGACGATCGGCGTCATCCTGGCGATCCTCGGCGCGGTCAGCGCGGTGGCCACCTCGACGACGATCAACGAACGCCAGCAGGCCCTGACCACCGTGCTCGACCACACCGAGCCGCTGTCGTTCGCGGCCGGGCAGCTCTACACCAAACTCTCGGTCGCCGACGCGGCCGCGGCCACCGCATTCATCGCCGGCGCCGAACCCCGCCCGGTCCGCCAGCGCTACGAACAATCCATCACCGACGCCGCGGTCGCCCTGACGCGCGCATCCAGCGGGCTGGCCGACGAGCCGATGCAGGAACTGCTGGGCCGGATCAGCGCCAACCTGGCCGTCTACACCGGTCTGGTCGAGACCGCCCGGACCAACAACCGGGCCGGCAACCCGGTGGGTTCGTCGTATCTGGCCGAGGCGTCGGCGCTGATGCAGGAGACCATCCTCCCCGACGCGCAACTGCTCTACAAGGAGACCTCGGCGCGGGTCGAGGCCGAGACCACGGCGTCGACGCGGATTCCGGCCCCGGTGATCCTGGTGCTCGCGACCACCATCGTGTTCGGGCTGTTCGCGCATCGCTGGCTGGCCCGCCGGACGCGCCGGCGGGTCAACATCGGGCTGATCGCCGGCGGCCTGGCGATCATGGTGATGGTGGTCTGGGTGGGCACGGCGCTGGCGGTGTCGACCGCGACCAGCCGCAAGGCGCAGGACACCTCGGCGGATTCGCTGAAGACGATCACCAGTCTGGCCATCACCGCGCAGCAGGCCCGGGCCGACGAGACCCTGTCGTTGATCCGCCGCGGCGACGAGACCGTCCGCAAGCAGTCCTACTACCAGCGCATCGACACGATGCAGCAACAACTTTCGGCCTACCTGGACGGCAACCGATCCCCGGAGCGCACCGCGCTCGGCGATGCCGAGACGCTGCTTTCGAAGTGGCGCGCGGCCGACGAGCGGATCAACGCCTACATCTCGGTGGGCAACTACCAGGCCGCGACCCAGGTGGCGCTGGGCACCGGCGAGGACGACTCCACCCCCGCCTTCGACAAACTCGAGGAGGCACTCGACGAGGGCATCCGGGTCAGCCGGGACCAACTGCGCTCCGACATCCTCAACGCCCGCCGGATGCTCTCCGGCGCCACCGTGGGCGGCGTCGTGCTGTCGCTGAGCGCCGCCCTTGCCGTCGCGCTCGGACTGTGGCCGCGGATGAGTGAATACCGATGAACACCAACATGTTCCGTCTCTGCAGCCTGCTGGCCGCCGTGGTGTTGACGCTGGCCGGATGCGGACAGACCGCACCCGCGCCGACGCCGCCCGGGCTGACCCTGGCGCCGCCCACCCCGGCGGGGATGACGGAGGTGCAGCCCCAGCGGGCGGCGCCGCCGGATCCCGACGACGACTGTGACCGCACCGCGAGCCTGCGGCCGTTCCCCGACCCGGCCGCGGCCACCAAGGCGGTGGAGAACATCCGCAACCGCGGCCGGCTCATCGTCGGGCTGGACATCGGCAGCAACCTGTTCTCGTTCCGGGATCCCATCACCGGCGAGGTCGCCGGGTTCGACGTCGACGTCGCCGGGGAGGTGGCCCGCGACATCTTCGGCAGCCCGACCCAGGTCGAGTACCGGATCCTGTCGTCGGCCGACCGGATCAGCGCCCTGCAGAACAACCAGGTCGACATCGTCGTGAAGACGATGACGATCACCTGTGAGCGGCGTGGGCTGGTGAACTTCTCGACGGTGTACCTGACCGCCTACCAACGTATTCTGGCCCCCCGCGACTCACCGATCACCTCCGCCTCGGACCTGTCGGGCCGGCGGGTGTGCGTGGTGCCCGGTACCACGTCGCTGGACCGGGTCCAGCGGATCAGCCCGGCGCCGGTCATCGTCTCGGTGGTCACCTGGGCCGACTGCCTGGTGGCAATCCAGCAGCGCCAGGTCGACGCCGTCTCCACCGACGACACCATCCTGGCCGGGCTGGTGGTCCAGGATCCCTACCTGCACATCGTCGGCCCCACGATGAGCCAGGAGCCCTACGGCATCGGCGTCAACCTGACCAACACCGGCCTGGTGCGGTTCGTCAACGGCACCCTGGCCCGCATCCGCGCCGACGGCACCTGGACGGCGTTGTACCGCAAGTGGTTGTCGGTCCTCGGGCCGGTGCCGGCTCCCCCGGTCGCACGGTACGCGAGTTAGGCCATGACCGAACCGATGCGCCCCGACACCACGGACACCGGCGAGGACGAGGGCCCCGGCACCCAGCCGGCGGAGCTCTTGTTCGACACCGCGTCCACCGTGCGGCCGATGGCGACCCAGGCGGTGTACCGCCCGGAATTCGATGACGAGGACGGGGTTTCGCTGCCCAGCGCCGGTACCGAGCCCACCGACCGCACCACGGCGGTGACCCGGGCGGCCTCCCCGGCCCGCCGGCTCGGCGGCGACCTGGTCGAGATCCCGCGGGTGCCCACAATCGATCCGCTGGCCGCCCTGATGACCAATCCCGTTGTGGCCGAGTCGAAAAGGTTCTGTTGGAACTGCGGGAAACCGGTCGGCCGATCCAGTGCGGACGGTGAGGGGCTCTCCGAAGGCTGGTGCCCGTACTGCGGCAGCGCGTACTCGTTCCTGCCGCAACTGGGTCCCGGCGACATGGTGGCCGACCAGTACGAGATCAAGGGCTGCATCGCCCACGGCGGCCTGGGCTGGATCTACCTCGCGGTGGACCACAACGTCAACGAGCGGCCGGTGGTGCTCAAGGGGCTGGTGCACTCCGGCGACGCCGAGGCGCAGGCGATCGCGGTGGCCGAACGGCAGTTCCTGGCCGAGGTCGCCCACCCGTCGATCGTCAAGATCTTCAACTTCGTCGAGCATCCGGATTCCCACGGCGAGCCCGTCGGCTACATCGTGATGGAGTACGTCGGCGGCACGTCGCTGAAACAGAAAGGCAGCCAACGCCTTCCGGTGGCCCAGGCGATCGCCTACATGCTCGAGATCCTGCCCGCGCTGGGCTATCTGCATTCCGTCGGGCTGTGCTACAACGACCTCAAACCCGAGAACCTGATTCTGACCGAGGAGCAGCTGAAGCTCATCGACCTCGGCGCGGTGTCGCGGATCAACTCGTTCGGATACCTCTACGGCACACCGGGATACCAGGCTCCGGAGATCGTCCGCACCGGCCCGACGGTGGCCACCGACATCTACACCGTCGGGCGCACCCTGGCGGCCCTGACCCTGCGGCTGCGCACCCACAAGGGGCGCTACGTCGAAGGGCTGCCCGACGACGACCCGGTACTGCGCCAGTACGACAGTTTCGGGCGGCTGCTGCGCCGCGCCATCGACCCCGATCCGCGCCGGCGGTTCCGCACGGCCGACCAGATGTCGGGCCAACTGCTCGGAGTGCTGCGCGAAGTGGTGTCGCAGGACACCGGAACACCCCGTTCGGGCTTGTCGACGGTGTTCAGCAGGGGCCGTTCGACTTTCGGCGTGGACCTGCTCGTCGCCCACACCGACGTCTACCTGGACGGACGGCCGCACTCGGAGAAACTGACCGCCGCCGAGATCGTCAGCGCCCTGCCGGTGCCACTTGTCGACCCAGGCGACGTCGGCGCCACCGTGCTCAGCGCCACCGTGCTCTCCCAGCCGATCCAGACGCTCGATTCACTGCGGGCCGCCCGGCACGGCACCCTGGATGCCGAGGGCGAGGACCTCAGCGAATCCGTCGAACTGCCGCTGATGGAGGTCCGCGCGCTGCTGGACCTCGGGGACGTCGCCAAGGCCACCCGCAAGCTCGACGACCTGGCCGAACGGGTCGGCTGGCGCTGGCGACTGACCTGGTTCCGCGCCGTCTCCGAACTGTTGACCGCTGACTTCGACGCCGCGACAAAGCATTTCACCGAGGTCCTCGACCATCTGCCCGGCGAGCTGGCGCCCAAGGTGGCCCTGGCCGCCACCGCCGAGCTGGCCAGCAGCACCGCCGAAGAGCCGTTCTACCGGACGGTGTGGCACACCGACAACGGCGTCATCTCATCGGCCTTCGGACTGGCGCGCGCGCAGTCCGCGCTCGGCGAACGCGAGGCCGCGGTCCGCACGCTCGACGAAGTACCGCCGTCGTCACGGCATTTCACCACCGCGCGGCTGACCAGCGCGGTGACGCTGCTGTCGGGCCGGTCCATCAACGAAGTCACCGAGGAGCAGCTGCGCGAGGCGGCGCACCGGGTCGAGGCGCTGCCCAGCAGCGAGCCGCGGGTGCTGCAACTGCGCGCCCTGGTGCTCGGCACCGCGCTGGACTGGATCGCCGATCACGAGGCGTCGAGCCACCACATCCTGGGTTTCCCGTTCACGCCGCACGGGCTGCAGCTCGGCGTCGAGGCGGCGTTGCGGGCCCTGGCCCGGATCGCGCCCACGCAGGCCCACCGCTACGCGCTGGTCGACATGGCCAACACGGTGCGCCCGATGAGCACCTTCTGACTTCCGCCTCCAGAGTCACCTTGTTTGCGGGTCTACTCGCGAAATGCGTACAACAAGATGACTTTCGGCGCTCAGACCGACAGGCACGCGCGGGCGATCGCCAGCTCCTCGTTGGTCGGTATCACCAGCACGGTGATCGGTGAGTTCTCCGCGGAGATCACCCGCGGTCCCCTGGCCGGGCTCTCGTTGAGGTGCTCGTCGATCTCGATGCCCAGCGGCGCCAGCCCGGTCAGCGCATCCCGGCGCACCATCGCATCGTTCTCCCCCACCCCGGCCGTGAACGAGACGACGTCGGTGGTACCCAACACCGCCAGATATGCCCCGACGTACTTCCGCAGCCGGTGGATGTAGACGTCGTAGGCCAGTCGCGCTGCGGCATCACCGTTTTCGATGAGCTTGTGCAATTCCCGGAAGTCGTTGTGGCCGGCGAGGCCGTACACCCCGGAGCGGCGGTTGAGCATGTTCTCGATGTCCTCGACCGCCATCCCCGCGGTGCGCGCCAGGTAGAACACGATGCCCGGGTCGACGTCTCCGCTGCGGGTGCCCATGACGAGGCCCTCCATCGGCGTCATCCCCATGGACGTGTCCACGGGCCGCCCGCCGACGATCGCCGAGGCCGAGGCGCCGTTGCCCAGATGCAGCACGATCTGGCTGATGCCGGCCGGATCCGCGCCGAGGAAGGCGGCCGCCTGCTCGCTGACGTACTGATGCGACGTCCCGTGAAAACCGTACCGGCGCAGCCCCCATGCCGCGGCCACCGCACGGTCGATCGCATAGGTGGCCGCCGCGTCCGGCAGGTCGTGGAAGAACGCCGTGTCGAACACCGCCACCTGCGGCAGGTCGGGCAGCAGCCGGCGGGCCACCTCGATTCCCAGCACGCCGGGCGGATTGTGCAGGGGGGCCAGGGGGGCGAGCTCGCGGAGCCGGGTGAGCAGCGCATCGTCGATGACCGTCGGCCGGTAGAACTCCCGCCCGCCGTGCACCACGCGATGGCCCACCGCGACCAGACCGAGTGTTTCCAGCCGGCCGCCCGCCTCGGCGAACATCTCGAACGTCAGGCGCAGCGCGGCATCGTGATCGGTGACGCGGCACTCGCGGCGGACCTCGAGTCCGCCGAACGTCAGCGTCGCCAGGGCATGATCGCTGCCGATCTTCTCGACGATGCCGTGCGCCACCGCGATCCCCGGATCCGGTTCCACCAGACTGTATTTCAGCGATGACGAGCCGCAGTTGAGCACCAGGACGGTACGCGGCACGCTAGTTCTCCTGGGCCTGAATCGCCGTGATGGCGACCGTGTTGACGATATCGGAGACCAGCGCTCCGCGGGACAGGTCGTTGACCGGTTTGTTCAGTCCCTGCAGCACCGGCCCGATCGCCACCGCCCCGGCACTGCGCTGCACCGCCTTGTAGGTGTTGTTGCCGGTGTTCAGGTCCGGGAAGATGAGCACCGTGGCCCGGCCGGCGACCGGCGACTCGGGCATCTTGGTGACCGCGACCGACGGTTCGACCGCGGCGTCGTACTGGATGGGCCCCTCCACCAGCAGCTCGGGCGCGCGCCTTCGCACCAGATCCGTTGCGGTGCGGACCTTGTCGACGTCGGCACCGCTGCCCGAACTACCGGTCGAATACGACAGCATCGCCACCCGGGGTTCGATCCCGAACTGCGCGGCCGTGCGCGCCGAGCTGATCGCGATGTCGGCGAGCTGTTCGGCACTGGGATCCGGGACGATCGCGCAGTCGCCGTAGGCCAGCACCCGATCGGCCAGGCACATCAGGAAAATACTCGACACCGTCGACACGTCGGCACGGGTCCGAATGATCTCGAAGGCCGGCCGCACGGTGTGCGCGGTGGTGTGCGCCGCGCCGGACACCATGCCGTCGACGATGTCGTTGTGGACCAGCATCGTCCCGAAATAGGAAACGTCGTGGATGGTTTCGCGGGCCCGCTCGAGGGTGATGCCCTTGCTCTTGCGCAATTCGGCGTACTGCTCGGCGAACTGATCGCACAGTTCGGAGGTGCGCGGGTTCAAGACGGTGGCCGCCGAGATGTCGAGGCCGAGTTCGGCCCCCCGCGCCCGCACGGCGGCCTCGTCGCCCAGGATGGTCAGGTCGGCCACCTCGCGCCTCAGCAGCCGGCCCGCCGCTTTCAGGATGCGGTCGTCGTCGCCTTCGGGCAGCACGATCCGTTTGCGGTCGGCGCGCGCCCGCTCCAGCAGCTGGTATTCGAACATCTGCGGCGTGGTGACGGTCGGGATCGGGATGGCCAGCTGGGCCAGCAGATCCGCGGTGTCGACGTGCCGGTCCATCAGCGCCAGCGCGGTGTCGATCTTGCGTTGCGAATTCACCGTGACCGGCGCGCGGGCGGCGGCCGCCGCACTGGCGGTCTCGAACGTATTCAGGTCGGTCGCGATGATCGGCAGTCGCGATCCGAGGCCATCGACCAGCGCGGCGATCGACGGATGCAGGGGCAGCCCGCCGTTGAGAATGACCGTCGACAACGACGGAAAGCCTTCGGCCGCATGGGCGCTCATCACGGCCAGCACGACGTCGGAACGGTCACCCGGGGTGATCACCGCCAGGCCTTCCCGCAACCGCTCCAGCACGTGCTCGGCCGTCATCCCGGCGACCATCACGCCGAGCGCCTCGCGGCCCAGCAGCGCTTCGTCGCCCTTGATCAGGGTGCCGCCGACCGCCCGCTGCAGATCGCCCACCGACGGCGCACCCAGGAACGGCTCCTCCGGCAGGACATACGACTTCGGGCCGAACCGGGCCAGCTCGTTGGCCAGCTCGCCGACCTCGTCCGGTTCGGACCGGTTGGCGACGATCGCCGCGGTGTGCGCATGCTGCGCGCCGATCTCGGCCAGGCACACGTCGACCATGTGCGCCACCTCCGCCGGCGTGCGGTCGCGCGCATGCACGACGAGGACCACGGGCGCCTCCAGGTTGGCGGCGATGCGGGCGTTGACGGACAGTTCACTGGGACTCGCGACGTCGGTGTAGTCGCTGCCGACGATCAGCACGGCGTCGCAACCGTCGACCATCCGGTGGAAGCGGTCGACGATGTCGGCGATCGCGGCGTCGGGATCCTCGTGCAGATGCTGGTAGTCGACTCCGACGCAGTCCTCATAGGACTGCCCGGCGGTGGTGTGGGCCAGCAGGAGTTCCAGGATGTAGTCCCGCGTCTCACCGAGTCGGGTGATCGGCCGGAACACCCCGACGCGGGGCACCATCGACGTCAGCCGGTGCAGGATGCCCAGCGCAACCGTGGACTTGCCGGTGCCGCCCTCCGGCGAGGCGATGTAGATCGTCGTGGCGCGATGTCCGTCCGGCACGGCACCCAGCATGCCCTATACCCGCGCCGAGGAAAACCGGTCGACGGCGTGCACCGGACCGCGGGGCGCTGGCCTCTTTTCGACGATTCGGCTGCCCGGAGCCACGTTCTCGCGTTACGTTCGCGCCGGAAAAATCACCGCGTGGCCCGCGTTGGCGACGATCAGTAGGGGGTTTCGTCGATTGCGCAGACTGCGTCGGCTGCTGTGGGTGCTGGGCGTCGTGACCGCCTCGGTGGCAGTGCCCCCTGCGCACGCGGATGATGCGGCGGTCACCGGGCGCGCCGGCAGTGCCGGCTACTACCAACCCTATGCCAACGACTTCACCGGCATGGAGGGCGCCTGGACCGCCGAACATGATGGCCCACAACGCTATTCCGGGGAAACCGTCGAGTGGGATGTCGCGATCACGATGAGCGACGGAACGGTGCTGAAGGCCAACGTATACCGGCCGATGGACGGAGACCGGGTGGTCGACGAACCGTTGCCGACGATTCTGCAGGCCACGCCGTACTCGAAATGGGCCATGTTGATGGCCCGCAAGGTGCTCGGCGCCACCTCGATGAAGTTCGGGGTCCTGCGGGGACTGGGCAGCCTGGACAGCTCGGATCCCGCGCTGTTGAACTTCATCCAGCAGTTGCAGGCGATGGACGGCGGACTCGGCCAGACCCTCGGCGACGTGCAGCTCGTCCGGAGCGGCTACGTCTGGGTGGACCTCGACGTACGCGGCACCGGGTTCTCCGAGGGAGTCTGGGACGTGGCGGGGCCACGCGAGCAGCAGGACATCCAAGAGGTCATCGACTGGATCAGCAAGCAACCCTTCAGCAATGGCAAGGTCGGGATGACGGGACCGTCGTATCACGCCATCGCGGCGCTGCAGGCGGCATCCCACCGCCCGCCCGCGCTGAAGGCGGTGTTCGCGGCGGAACCGGCCACCGACATCGTCAACGACGTGGCCTTCCGCGGCGGGGCGCTCAACATCGGGTTTCTCCCGCTGTGGCTGCATCTGGTCAACGGACTCAAGCGAGTTCCCGACGTGCAGTCCATCGCCCAGGGCACCTACGAACAGACGTATGCCAAGTGGATCGACGACCGCGCCAAGGATCCGACCACCTTGTCCTCGGCGCTCTACACCGTGCTGAACGCCAGGAGCATGCCGGACTTGTCCGGGCCCGAGGTGGCGGGGCTCCTGGACGCGCGGTCACCGTGGCGGCAGGCCGTGCGGACGGACATGTCCAGGATCAACGTTCCCACGATGATCACCGGCGGGTGGAGCGACCTGTTCCGCAATGCCGAGTTCCGCTCCTACGGCGAACTCACCGGACTGGCGCCCGGCGAGAAGCAGCTCATCATCGGACCCGGGTATCACGTCACCGGCGGCGGCGGGTACGGCAAGCGCGACGCCCCGCCCCGGATGGATGTCCTGCAGCGGGCGTGGTTCGACCATTGGCTCAAGGGCATCGACAACGGGGTGCAGAACCTCGGCCCGATCCTGGAGAAGATGCCCGGTGCCCAAGGATGGCAACGTATTTCGCAGTTGCCCCGCCCCGGGATGGTCAATCGTCGGCTGTACCTCAGTGGTGACATCAGCGGCACCGCGTACCGGAGCCGGCACGACGGTTCGCTGTCGGCGACCGTGCCCCGCAACGCCGAACAGCTCACCGTGCGCGTCGGGCTGGCCGGCCTGTGCTCGGAGAGCACCAACACCCAGTTCATGGGGATCACCGGGATCATCATGGAATGCGCCCAGGATGAACGTCCGCACGAGATCGACGGGCTGACGTTCACCAGTGCGCCGGTGCCGGTTCCGACGGTGATCTCCGGGCCCATCGCAGTGCACCTGAACACCCGCCACGAGGGCACCGACGGTTTCTGGGCGGCGACGGTGACCGACGTGGACCCCGACTCGGGCAACTCGTTTCCGCTGAGCACCGGGTGGGTGGTGTCCTCCGAACGCAGGATCGACGAACAGCGCAGCACCCGAGGGCCGAACGGTGACTACATCGACCCCTACCAGACCCTGGACATGATCCGCGACTACGACCCCGTGGTCCCCGGGAGGCCGACGCCGATCGACTTCGGGACGCTACCCGTGGACGCCGTGCTGCAACCGGGCCACCGACTGCGCGTCGACATCTACGCGAGCAACTATCCCGCCGCGATACCGCCGATGCCGATGATGATCGGCGCCGGGCTGACCCCACCCCCGTACGACGTCCGTGACGCGGTGCTGCTGTTCGGTGACGGCAACACATTCCACCCGCAACACCTCGACATCGACCCGGCCGCCCCCAGTTGGGTGAGTGTCCCGTCCAGCGACCCCATCGCGTAGCGCCGAGCGCTCAGCGCTCGTGGGCGTCCTCGAGCACCGTCCGGCCCAGGTCCGAATAGCGCTGCGGGTCAAGATATCTCAGGAATGCCGCCAACAGGACACCGCCCAGGCCAACGGTCGCCACCACCCAGGGAATCGCGTGGAAGATCCAGTCCGAGGACGCGGCGCCCGCCGCGAACGACGCGTTCTGCGCCAGCAGGTAGACAACGTAGAGCATGCCCAGCCCACCCAGCAGCGGGGCCAGGAACGTGCGGAACCAGTGGGCGGTTTCCGGATGATGTTTGCCCAGATGGAAATAGGCGATCACCGAGAAGGCGGCCAGCACCTGAACGATCATGATGGCCGCGGTGCCCAGCAGCGCCATCAGGCCGTACAGACCGGTGTACGGATCGCGCCCCGTCAGCGCGAAGAATCCGACGACGACCGCCGCGAACGCGGTCTGCACGAAGCCGGCGACGTGGGGCGAGCCGTGCCGTCGATGGGTGGCGCCGATGGTCCGGCGCATGCCCGGGATGACGTTCTCCCGGCCCACCGCGTACAGGTAGCGGGCGGCGCAGTTGTGGAACGCCATGCCGCACGCGAACGACCCCGTCATCAGCAGGACCTTGAACAGATCCACGGCCCACGGCCCGAGATGTTCGTGCACGGGGGTGAAGAAGATGTCCCCGGCGGTGGCCGAATCCTGTGCCAGCGCAATCGCGTTCTGCGGTCCGGTGCCGACGATCGCCAGCCATGACACCAGCACGTAGAACACGCCGATTCCGATGACGGAGGAGACGACGGCGACCGGGATGATCTTCTTGGGGTTGCGCGACTCCTCGCCGTACATCGCGGCCGATTCGAAGCCCACCCAGGACCAGAAGGCGAAAAACAGCCCGACGCCGGCCGATCCGGCCACCGTGACGGCCGATCCGCCCGGCCCGGCCACCACGGCGTCGAGACTGTGAAAACCGTTGAGCGGGTTGAGGGATCCCCACGACCAGCCCTGCGGGCCGCCGCCGGTGAACAGCACCGCGCCGGCCATCAGGGCCAGCATCACGATCTCGGTCACCAGGAACACCCCGAGCACCCGGGCGGCCAGGTTGATGTCGAAGAAGGTCAGCACGGCGTTGACCGCCAGCATCGCGAACGCGAACACCGGCCAGGCCACGTGCCGGCCGGACAACGAGCCGAGCAGGTCCTCGCCGAAGAACGAGAAGATCCCGACCAGCGAGGCCTCGAAGACCATGTACGCCAGCGTGGTCAGGAAGCCCGCGCCGAGGCCGATGATGCGTCCCAGCCCGTGCGAGACGTAGCCGTAGAAGGCGCCGGTCGCGGTGATGTGCTTGGCCATCGCGGCGTAGCCGATCGCAAAGAGCGTCAGCACGATTGTGGCGACCAGATATCCGGCGGGTGCGTAGGCGCCGTTGCCGAAGCCGACCGCGATGGGGACGTTGCCGACCATCGCCGTGATCGGAGCCGCGGTGGCCACCGCCATGAACAGCACGCCCGGCAGCCCGACCGCGTTGGGCTTGAGGCGCTGAACGGCGGTTTGCGACACGACCGCAGAACGTACCCCGCCGTGACACGGTTCGGCGACTCGGCGTCGGCTCTCCGCAGAACGGGTACAGGCTGTGAAACACTTCGAGGACGAGATGAGCGTGGTGATGACGAAACACCCGAGCCCCATCGGCGAGACGGACCGGTTCCCCCCGGATGAACTGGCGGTACGCCCGCGGAACGTCCACTTCCAGCTGGACGGCGCCCCGCTGCACTGGATCCCGGGCGACCCCTATGCCTCCCACGCGGTGACCGCCCTCAATCTCTTCCTGCCGGCCGCGGAGCGGTGGTTCAGCACGTTGCTGTCCGACGCCCTGGAGTACGTGCATGACGACCACCTGCGCGAGGAGATCGTCGGGTTCATCGGCCAGGAGGCGGTGCACGCCAGAACGCATGACGCGGTCCTGGTCGACTATCTGAGCCGGCACGGGATCGACTCGGGGCCCTTCCAGCGCCAACTCGACTGGGTGGCGGGTCAGTACGACCAGCGGATGGCCCGGGTGGAGCCGCGGAACCGGCGCAAGGCGCTGGCCTCGGGGACGCACGCGCTGTGCGCCGCGGAGCATTTCACCGGGGTGCTCGGGCACTGGGTGCTCAACAACTCCTGGGACGAGATGGCGGTGGACCCGACGTTGTCCGACCTCTACCGCTGGCACGGGGCCGAGGAGGTGGAGCACCGCCATGTCTCCTACAACGTGGCCAAGTACTTCAACATGGACTATCTGGCCCAGGTCGTCGCGGGCGTGGTGGTGAGCGTCGCACTGGTCGGCATCGTCCTTCGCGGCACGAAATTCCTCGTCAATGCCGATCCGGCGATACCGAAGGTGGGATACCCGCGCCTGTTGTGGAAGCTGCGCGCGTCCGGCAGGCGTGGCGCCATCCCGACGGGCGGCCTCATCCTGCGGGCCGCACTGCGGTTGTTCCGCCGCGACTACAACCCGGCGACCGAAGGCGACACCGCACAGGCGGTCGCCTACCTGGCGACCTCGCCGGCGGCCCGCGCCGCCCATGCCTGACATGGCGGGCGGGTCGTGCCGGTGGGGCGTGGTGCGGCACCGGGCGCGGGGCCTGCTCACCCCGTACACCGGGGAACCACCCCCCGGGCTGTACCGGTCGGCCCGGCCGGACCTGGTGATCCGGGTCGCCGGAATGGCCGTACCGCACTTCATCTCGGTGGTGTCGCGCCTTGGCGGCGATCAGGCCCTCCCCGACCTCCCCCGGGCCGGCAACCGGACGACCGTGACGGTCACCGAGCGGCGGTTGATCGCGACCGACGCCGACGTCGTCCAACTCACGCTGGCCCCGTCCGACGGCGCGAAGCTGCCCGGCTGGCATGCGGGCGCCCACATCGACCTGCACCTGCCGTCCGGACGGACCCGGCAGTACTCGCTGTGCGGAGATCCGCGTCGGGAGCGTCAGTACCGGATCGCGGTCCGGCTGATCCCCGGTGGCCTGGGGTCCGCCGAGGCGCATCGCCTCGCCGTGGGCGGGCAGGTCGAGATCAGCGGACCGCGGAACGCCTTCATGATGCCGTTGCCGGGATCCGGGTCACGTGCGGACCGGGTCCGCTTCATCGCGGGCGGCATCGGCATCACACCGATCCTGCCGATGACCCGGCTCGCCGAGCGAATGGGCGTCCCGTGGTCGTTGCGTTACACCGGCCGGCGCCGGGACAGCCTGCCGTTCCTGAACGAGTTGCTGGGGTTCGGCGACAAGGTGACGGTGCGGACCGACGACGAGCACGGCCTGCCGTCGGCAGCCGAACTGCTGGACGGCGTGGACGACCGGACGGCGGTCTATGTGTGCGGCCCGCCGGCCATGATCGAGATGGTCCGCCGGAATGTCGGCCCCGATGTCGAGTTGCATGTCGAACGGTTCTCCCCGCCGCCGGTGGTGGACGGAGTGCCGTTCGAACTGGAGCTGGGGCAAACCGGGGAGATCATCGAGGTCGCCGGCGACCAGAGCGCGCTGGCCGCGCTGCGCGCGGTCCGGCCGAACGTCGGCTATTCCTGCCGGCAGGGCTTCTGCGGCACCTGTGTCCAGCAGGTGCTCAGCGGCGACGTCGAGCATCGCGACAACACCCTGACCGACCGCCAACGCGACCTCGGCCGGATGCTGGTCTGCGTCTCGCGGGCGAGGGCCGCGGGCGCCAGGTTGGTCCTGAACCTCTGAGCCGCCCTCACCCGAGCTTGCGCAGCCGCGGCTCCAGATCCCGCTGGAACAGCTCCAGGAACCGGCGCTGATCGTGGCCCGGAGCATGAAACACCAAGTGGTTCAACCCGTATCCGACGTACTCGCCGACCTTCTCGACCGCCTCGTCGGGATCTGAGGCCACGATCCAGCGTTTGGCCACCTGTTCGATGGGCAGCGCGTCGGCGGCCTTCTCCATCTCGATCGGATCGTCGATGGAGTGTTTCTGCTCGGCGGTCAGCGACAGCGGCGCCCAGAACCGCGTATTCTCCAGTGCCAGTTCGGGATCGGGGTCATAGGAGATCTTGATCTCGATCATCTTGTCGATGTCGTCGGGGCTCCGTTCGGCCGCTGCCGCGCCCTCGCGCACCGCCGGCATGAGCTTGTCCCGGTAGAGCTCCGCACCCTTGCCCGAGGTGCAGATGAACCCGTCACCGGCGCGGCCCGCGTATTTCGCCACCGCCGGCCCGCCCGCGGCGATGTAGATCGGCACGCCGCCCGCGGGCACGTCGTAGATCGAGGCGCCCTTGAGGTGGTAATAGTCGCCGTCGAAGTCGACCCGGTCGCCGCGCCACAGTTCACGCATCAGCCGCACCGACTCCCGCAGCCGCGCGAACCGCTCTTTGAACTCCGGCCATTCGCCGGTGTAGCCGGTGGCGATCTCGTTGAGCGCCTCACCGGTGCCCACGCCGAGGAAGACGCGATCGGGGTACAGGCATGCCATCGTCGCGAAGGCCTGCGCCACCACGGCCGGGTTGTACCGGAACGTCGGTGTCAGCACCGAGGTGCCCAGGATCAGTCGCGTGGTGCGCTCGCCCACCGCGGTCATCCACGCCAGTGAGAACGGCGCGTGCCCGCCGTTGTGCCGCCACGGCTGGAAGTGATCGCTGACGGTGGCGCTGTCCATGCCGTGCGCCTCGGCGGCCACCGCCAGTTCGACGAGTTCGCGCGGCGCGAACTGCTCCGCCGATGCCTTGTAGCCCAGTTTCAGTTCGGGTTTGAGTTCAGCCACTCTCCTTTTCTACCCTCCGCCTCTAAAATCGCGGAATGGCACCTGCAGGGGGAGAGCTGGTCCAGGTCACCGACGTCGTGCACATCGCGAAGACCGACCTGGTCAACTGGACGGTGGTGATCGACGGCGACGGGGTCCTGCTGATCGACGCCGGCTTCCCCGGCCAGCGCGCGGAGGTGCTGGCCACCCTCCACCAGCTCGGTGTCGGGCCGGGCGATGTGCACGCAATCCTGTTGACCCACGCGCACATCGACCACTTCGGCACCGCCATCTGGTTCGCCGCCGAGCACCGCACCCCGGTGTACTGCCACGCCGACGAGGTCGGGCACGCCAAGCGCACGTACCTCGAGCAGGCGTCACCGCTGGCGGTCGCGGCCCAGGCCTGGCGGCCGCGCTGGATCCGATGGTCGGCCGACATCGCCCGCCGGGGCGCGTTCGTGACGGCCGGCATCCCGACGGCGCAGGCACTGACCGCCGACGTGGCCGCGACGCTGCCCGGCAGCCCGATCGCGATCCCCACCCCGGGGCACACCGGCGGACACTGCTCGTATCTGGTGGATGGCGTCTTGATCAGCGGGGACGCGCTGGTGACCGGCCATCCGACGGCGTCGCGCCGCGGCCCGCAACTCTTGCACCGGGTCTTCAACCACGACGAGGCGGGTTGCGTCCGCAGCCTCGGCGCGCTCGCGCTGCTCGAAACCGACGTCCTGATTCCCGGCCACGGGGACGTCTGGCGCGGCCCGATCCGGGAGCTGACCGAGCAGGCCGTCGCCGCCCACGCGCAGTGATCTGACAGGTGTAAAGTTCGCCGCCATGGACCGGATCCGGGGCAAGGTCGTCGTCATCACCGGGGCGGCCCGCGGGATCGGCCGGGCCACCGCCGAAGCGCTGCTGGCCCGCGGGGCGCGGGTGGTCATCGGCGACCGCGACGTCAACGCGCTCGACGGCGCCGTCACCGAGCTGAACCGGGCCGGTCAGATCAGCGGCTACCCGCTGGACGTGACCGACCCCGAGTCCTTCGCGGTGTTCCTCGACAAGGCCCGCGCCGACGGGGGCGGCCGGATCGACATCCTGATCAACAACGCCGGCGTGATGCCGGTCGGGCCGTTCCTGGACCACTCCGATCAGGCCGTCCGCTCGGCGATCGAGGTCAACTTCTACGGCGTCCTCAACGGGTGCCGGCTGGTGCTGCCGGAGATGACCAGGCGCCGGTCGGGCCACGTCGTGAACATCGCCTCGGTGGCCGGCGTCCTGGCCGTGCCGGGCCAGGCCCTCTATGCCGGAACGAAATTCGCCGTCGTCGGGCTGTCGACGGCCCTGGCCGACGAGTTCGCGCCGCAGGGTGTCGACGTCAGCGTGGTGATGCCGACGTTCACCAACACCGAACTGATCGCCGGCACCGACGCCCCCGGCGACCGGAAACCATTGCGGCCCAACGAGATCGCGGCGGCCGTGGTCAAGATCCTCGACAAGCCGACCACCGCGGTCTCGGTGCCGGGCCCGTTGCGCCCGATCAGCATCCTGTCGCAGCTACTGCCCCCGCGGGGCCGGCGCTGGCTGTCGCACAAACTGGGCACCGACACCGTCTTCATGGCTGTCGACACCGCCGCACGCGCCGCCTACGAGCGGCGGGCGGAATCGGCGACCGGCCTGCTCGAGGAGTGACCGGGGTCGGCTGACTGCGCGGCCCCGGCGCGCATGATCGCCGCCAGGTCCTCGCGCGAGGAGGCGCCCACCCGCTGGCAGGCCTTGTACAGATGTCCCTCGACCGTGCGCACCGAGGTGACCAGGCGATCCGCAATCTGTTTGTTGGACATGCCCACGGCCACCAGTTCGGCGACCTCGCGCTGCCGGCCGGTCAGCGGGGTCGGTGACACCGGACTGCGGGTGGCCGGTGTGCACAGCCCGCCGCACTCGGTGGCCAGCTGCGCCGCGATCGACGCGGCGTACAGGCCGCGACTGCGCGACTGCGCGGCGGTCAGCAGCACCGCCGCCTGCGCCGCGGCGTCGGCCGCCGTACACCGATCACCGATCCGCCGATATTCCTCGACCACCGCCAACAGCGCCTCCCCGTCGCCCCGGTTCAGGGAATCCGCGTGTGCGGCAATAGTTTTCGCCAACGGAAGATCGAGTTCCCCGGCCAGTTCGCGGGCCCGGGCGGCGATCACGGCGATCCGGTCGCCGGCATCCCACTGCGCGGCGGCCTGCAGACAGGCCAGCTCGTGGGTCGGCTGGCCGCGCTCGCGGGCCACCGCCGCCTCGGTCAGCACCGTGTCCACGGCGTCGGTCAGCGCCCCCGCCGCGGCCTGCGCCCAACCGGTGGCCAGCGCGAACGCCGACTGCATGAACAGGTAGTCGGCCGGCACCACCGCGCGCGCCCGCGCGAGCATCTGCGCGGCGGCGTCGCCGTCACCGAGCTTGGCGTACGCCTCGGTCAACGCGAAGTAGCAGGCCGGCCGAAGTGTCGCGGCGCCATGCCGTTCGGCCGAGGCCAGCGCCTCGTGCAGCAGCCGCACCGACTCCCCGAGCTCGCCGCGCAACAGCGCGGCATGCCCCTGCAGGAAGACCAGGTTCGCGTAGGGCCGGCCCGGGGCGTCGCGGGCCAGCTCCGAGAGCACCGTGGTGGCCCGCTGGCATTCGTCGAGGAGCCCGTTGAGCCGGCAGGCCCGCAGATAGACGCCGCCGAACCAGAACCGCATCGGGGCGGTCTCATACGATCCGGTGGCCCGTTCGATGGCCTCGTAGGCCAGCGGAACGACCTCCGCGGCATGGCCCAGGGCACCGGCCGACATCACCAGGGCCAGCGCGGCCATGAACGCGTTGAGATCCGACAACGTTCCGGATTCTATTGCCGCCCTTGCCTTTTCCTCAGCATCGGCGCAGCGGGCAGTGACGGCGTCGATGCAGGCCTCGACCGCCAGCTGCGCGGCCCGCTCGGCGCCGGACTCGGCGGGCGCCTCGTCCGGGGCACCCAGCTCGGCCAGGATGGCCGCGGCGTCGGCGGGGCGGCCCAGAACCCAGATCATGTTGACCGCGCGCATCAGCGCCCACACCCGGCGCTCGGCATCGTCGGCCGGGTGCAGGCCCGCCAGGAATTCGTCGGCCTGCTCGCCGCCCCGGGTGGCCAGGATGCAGTGTGCCTGCAGCCGGGCCGCCGCGGCCGGGTCGCCGGCGGCGGCGGCGTCGGCGAAGCGTTCGGCCAGGTCGATGTCGAGCATCCGCATCGCGTGCTCGCCGGCGTCCAGGAACAGTTGGGGGTCCGGCGGCAGATCGGAATCCAGCGCCAGCTGCGCGCGCACCACGGTGCGCTGCGGGTCGGGGTCCCCGGCCGGCGCGTGCTCGCCGAGCAGCCGGGCCAGCCGGCCGCGCAGCTTCGAGCGGTACATCTCGCCGGCCGCCGTGCGGCGCAACTCGCCGAACAGCGGGTGACTGAACCGGACCAGCAGCCGGCGGCCGGTGCGCTCGACGCGCACCAGGTTCATCCGCTCGGCGGTTTCGAGGTCCTCCCGCGAGACCAGTTCGAGCAGCACGTCGAGAT